>WNFQ01001959.1_pt1 | contig 39496 bp, 34 predicted proteins | sample 5400171 | NCBI WGS metagenome assembly WNFQ01 (sample SAMN13153356, study PRJNA577476) | soil metagenome | isolation source: 20 cm soil under Madrone tree | place: USA:California | collected 2016-06-14
TTCGCCCGCCGAAATTCTGACCGTTCAGGGAGTTCACCGCGCGATCCGCGTCTTCGTCATTGGTCACTTCAACGAAGGCGAACCCGCGCGACTGTCCCGTAAAACGGTCGCGAATCAGATTGACGCCCGAGGGAGTTACACCGATCTGTGAAAACCACTCATTGAGCTGATCCTCCGTCGCGGAAAACGGAAGATTACCGATATAGAGCTTCTTCACCTCTTACTCCTTCTGTCCGGAACCTAAATTGCGAGTCGCGGAGCGCGCTGAAGAAACAGCTATCCTTACCGGCAGTCCAGTGAGCCGGGCTGCCGCAGGCGCGAGACCGTGGCCTCAGCGGTCTGTTGCATCCTCCCGGAAATTTACTCCTTTTGCAACTGAAATTGTCCCGAAGTGGGAAGTCGAATTGCCCGGGCCCGCTCCACCGCGCCTTCCCCCTTTGCACTGCTTTAGTGATAGCATGCGGCCAGATTTGCTCCCCGTCCGAGAGGCCCTATGCGTGGCACGATGATGGATTTTCCGTTGACGCTGCCCACGATTTTGGAGCGCTCCGGCAAGATTTTTTCGCGCATCGAGATCGTCTCCCGCAAACCGGACAAGTCCATCACGCGCACGTGCTACGGCGACTTTTACCGGCGCGCGCGCCGCCTCGCTGCGGCGTTGACTAAACTCGGCTTGCGGCCGGGTGACCGCGTGGCCTCCCTGATGTGGAATCATTCCGGCCACCTGGAAGCCTTTTTCGGCGTACCTTGCGCCGGCGGTATTCTGCATACCCTGAACCTTCGCCTCCATCCCCACGAAATTGCCGCCATCGTCAGGCAAGCCGACGATCGCTTCCTTTTGATTGACGATGTTCTTCTGCCGCTCTTTGAAAAATACTGTGAAACTGTTTCCCATGAACACGTCATCGTTGTGCCCTACGGTTGCAACACTGTCCCCGAAGGCTACCTGAATTACGAAGAGTTGCTCGCCGAAGCCGGCGATGATTTCCGCTATCCGCAGATCGATGAAAACGATGGCGGCGCCATGTGCTTTACTTCCGGCACGACCGGTCGCTCTAAAGGTGTCATCTATTCCCACCGCGCGCTGGTGCTGCACTCCTTTGCGTGCGGCCTCAACGAAGTCTTCGGCATGAGCCAGTTCGACACCGTTTTGCCTGTCGCTCCCATGTTCCATGCCAACGCCTGGGGACTGCCTTACGCTTGCACCATGCTTGGCTCGCGTCTCGTTCTTCCCGGCCCGAACGTGGACCCAGAAAGCGTGCTTGGCTTGATGGTCAGCGAGCATGTGACCATCGCTTGCGGTGTCCCCACCGTGTGGATCGGCGTGCTCGATGCCCTCGAAAAAAATCCCGGCCGCTGGAAATTCGATCATCCCATTCGCGTCATTTGCGGAGGCACTGCTCCACCTCTCGAATTGATTCGCAAGCTCGATCGCTTTAACTTGCACATCAAGCACTTGTGGGGCATGACCGAGACCGCTCCCATCGGCACCTCTGGGGGGCTGCGTTCTCACATGCACGACTGGCCCGAGGAAAAAAAGTATGAAGTCCGCGCCAAACAGGGTTGGCCGGCGCCATTCGTTGAAATTCGCTTGATGCGCCCGGAGGACTCTGAATGCAAAGCAGCAGAGGTTCCGCGGGATGGCGTCTCCAGCGGCGAAATCGAAATCCGCGGTCCGTGGGTCGCCGCCAGTTACCATGAATCGCCCGACCAGGCGCATCGCTGGACCGAGGACGGATGGTTCCGCACCGGTGATGTCGCCACTATGGACGAGGACGGGTACGTCAAAATCGTGGACCGGGCAAAAGATTTGGTGAAGTCCGGCGGCGAATGGATCAGCTCCGTGGACCTTGAGAACGCATTAATGGGTCACCCAGCCGTGAAGGAAGCTTGCGTCGTTGGCATTCCCCATCCGAAGTGGCAGGAGCGGCCACTGGCCGCCATCGTCTTGAAGGACGGTGCCAAAGCCACGCCGCAAGAGTTGCGCGCCTTCCTCTCACAAACATTCGCCAAGTGGCAACTCCCCGACGCCTTTGTCTTCATCGACACCATTCCACGGACTTCCGTCGGCAAATTCAAAAAACTCGCCCTGCGCGAACAATTCGCCAACTGGAACTGGGAGCAATGAGCCCTTCGCAGACTTTTCGTCTCCCTGGTGAGGAGTCTAATTTTACTGTGTCGCAGGCGACAGTTTGGCCCGCCTCTGCTCGATGAGCTGAAAGAATTTCGGCTTTTCCTTCAGCCAGAGTGCCTCCAGCTCTTTGCTGAAGCCAACCAGTACCCATGGCATGCGCCTTTGCAATGACTCCAGTAGCTTGGGAACCGAATCCTTCTTCCCGCTGATTTCCACGGATTGGCCCTTGGAGTCGCGGATAATCGCCGAATAGCTTTTTCCCGTGGGGATTCCATTGTGATAGTGCTTCGTCACTTTGGGATAGGCCCACACGACGTCCCGCGTGGCCATCACGTTCGTCTTATAAGCCGCAGCGTGAATCAGCCAGTTCGTGGTGATTTGCATGGCCCCAAACTTTTCACCGCCGCCTTCGCTGCGAACCTCCGAATCAATGCGCATCCGCACATCCTGCAAACCGCCATATTTCGCCAGTTGTGCAAGCAGTGGGTGGCCTTCTGGCTGCAGTTGTCTCCGGAGAGGGATTCCGACCAGGATCAGCCCAAGGACGCCGAAGCCAGCGCCGGCTGCCGCCACCAGCAAGTTGTCTCCTTTGCGGAAGCCCGTGGCATCCAGCATGAACGGAAGAAAAGCGCCTTTCAGGTCCGGATGCTTCTCGTCCCACTGATGTACCACCCCGTTGTCAAGCTCCGCTGGAACTGCTGCCAGCGTTCCCGTGAATTGCAATTGCTGGTTGTCCGCCGGGGTCTTCACCAGCAGCAGCCTCTTGTTCACCACCAGCGCGATAACCTCCGCGCGAATCTTGTCGTGATTGCTCGCATCCACTTCCCGCATGCCCGTTGGAAAAGACTTCTCGCCTTCCACCTTCAAGAAGTAGCGCTTGGGCAAGTCGGGGTGCGCGATGGAAACCAGCTCCGAACTCGGCACACCAAACGGCCCGAAAATGAAGTTGTAAGTGTCCCGCCAGCCTGCTGCCAGGAGCAGTCCAAGGCAAGCTAGAATGCCGATGCCCAACAGGAAAAGGTTGCGGTTGGTGCGCCGGATCTGCCGGCTGATGAAGTCATCCCACATGAAGTCACCTCGTTTTCGCCCGAGCGGCGAAGTTGGCAGCCAATACTGTCCAAGCTATCGCTCCAATTCGAGGTGACGCAATAGAACCCAAGTCTCTCGTTAGCCTGAGCGTTACTGTTCCAAAGTACGGGCCCTAAATCTGCTCGAATTTCTGAAAACAGCCGCGATGTGACCAACTCTTCCCACTCTGGGACTTTCGGCTGAGCACCCAGCTCCTACGTCCTATTGATTGGTCCGTACGGGCCAGGTGCGAAAGGGAGTCCGAACCGCCTAGGTCCCATAGGTGCCGCGCACTAGTCACGTGCGATAGGAAGCCAGGACCGGCTAGGTGCGGTATGAGGCGTTGATGCGAACATACTCCGCGGTGAAGTCGCAAGTCCAGTAGCGAGCCTTGGCCTTGCCCGCGTGCAAGTCCACGACCAGCGGAACGTGTTCGGAGAGAAGTTTGTTGCTGGCGGCGCGCTCGTTGAAATCGAGCGGCTGGCCGCGACGCAGCACCGGAATGCCCGCCATCTTGATGTCCACTAGCGCGGTATCGAATTTCACTCCGGAGCGCCCGGCAGCCGCAAAGATGCGGCCCCAGTTGGGATCGCCGCCAGCGAATGCGGTCTTCACCAGTGGAGAAGTCGCAATGGTTTCCGCGATGCGTTTCGCCGCGGCTTCCGTCTTCGCGCCGCGCACTTCGATTTCGATGACACGCTGCGCGCCTTCGCCATCGGCCACGATTTGCAACGCAAGCGAGCGGCAGACTTCTTCCAGCGCCGCTGTGAATGCGCGATGCGCCGACGTGCCCGCTTTGATCGCAGGCGCACCCCCTTCTCCGTTGGCTAGGACCAGCAAAGTGTCGTTTGTCGAGGTGTCGCCGTCCACGCTGATGGCATTGAACGTACGGCTGGTGACGTCACGCAGCGTTTTTTGCAAAAGAGAGGGAGCAATCGCCGCGTCCGTGGCCACAAACGCCAGCATGGTCGCCATATTGGGATGGATCATGCCCGCGCCTTTGGCGCAACCCACGAAATGAATTCGCTTCCCGGCCATTTTGAAGGAAGCTGCCGCGGTTTTCGGGCGCGTATCCGTGGTGCAGATCGCCAGCGATGTTTCCGCGAAGGAACGCGCCGAGGGGCGGCGGAAGCGGGCGATAACCGGAAGTGCGCGCAGAATTTTTTCCAGCGGCAGCGGAACGCCGATGACGCCAGTCGAGCAGACAAACAGTTCTTGTGGCGTGCAGCCTAGCCGCTTCGCGGCCTCGGCAACCGTGCGTACAGCGGCCGCGTGGCCTGCTTCGCCGGTGGCGCAGTTCGCGTTGCCAGCATTTACAACCACGGCGCGCATGCGGCCCTTCGAGGCGCGCAAATGCTCTTTGGAAATCAGTACAGGAGCGGCGACAACGAGGTTTTGCGTGAAGACCGCGGCGGCCGAAGCCGTCACATCGCTCGAAAGAATTGCCAGATCGAGTGCGCCGGTTTTCTTCAAGCCGCAAGCGGTCGCGGCGAAGCGAAACCCGCGCGGCAAGGAAGCTTCCGAAAGTGCGTGCTTCATCAACGGAACGTCCGTATGACTAGCGCGCCTCTCCCGGAAGGGACCTCCGATCCTCCGCAACCGCGGCGAAGGATACCTGCTGTTTCGTTGCCTGGCTTGCATTCATGGCTTGGCTCCTGTTTTGGTGGCTTTTTTGTTGAGACTTCGTTCCAAATTCGCGATGGCCTCACTAACGCTTTCGGGCGCGGTGCCGCCGGGAACTTTTTTCGCGGCCAGAGCCGCTTCCACGCTGAGGCTCCTGGCGAAATCAGCTTCAAACGCTGGCGAGATTTTCTTGAGAACTTCGAGAGGCAGCGCGGTCCACGAAATATTTTGTTTTTCGGCCTCGCGCAGCACTTTGCCGACAATGTCGTGCGCCTGGCGGAAAGGGATTCCTTTGTGCACAAGATAGTCGGCCGCTTCAGTGGCAAGCAACGCGGGATTGGATGCTACGGCTTTCAATCGGTCGGCGTTGAACTTTGTAGCAGCGACCGCCCCCACAGCAACCGCGAGCATATTCGCGACCTGATCGTGCGCGGCGAAGAGCGCTTCTTTGTCTTCTTGAAGATCGCGCTGGTAGCTCATGGGCAGGCCTTTCAGAGTAGTGAGCAAGCCGAACAGCGCTCCGGTGATCCTGCCGGATTTGCCACGGATGAGTTCCCAGGCGTCAGGATTTTTTTTCTGCGGCATCAAGCTGCTGCCCGTGGAATATTCGTCGGGCAGAATGACATAAGAAAATTCCTGCGAAGCGAACAGAATTAAATCCTCGGCGAGCCGCGAAAGATGGGTGGCAATGCCGGTCAGCACGAAAAGATAGTCGAGCGCGAAATCCCGGTCGCTGACGGCGTCCAGGCTGTTCCCGGTGATGCGAGAAAAACTCAACTCGCGCGCAATCGCGTTGCGATCGATCGCAAACGAATTGCCAGCCAGGGCGCCCGACCCCATGGGGCACGCGTCCGCGCTTGCCGAAGCGTGTTGCAAGCGGATCATGTCGCGCGCGAAGGCTTCCGCGTGGGCCAGCAGAAAGTGCGACAGCAAAATTGGCTGAGCATGCTGCATGTGCGTCATGCCGGCCATCGGCACATTGCGATTGGCTTTGGCCTGCTGCAGAAACGCATTCAGCATAGCTTCCAGGGCATGCTGGATTTGCGCGGCCGCATCGATGACGAACAAACGGAAATCGGTGGCCACAAGCTCGTTGCGGCTGCGTCCGGTGTGCAACTTCCAGCCGAGCGGGCCGAGTTCCTCGACAAGCGCTTTTTCAACGAAATGGTGCACGTCCTCGGCCGTCGCGCCGAACGATTCGAGCCACGCGGAATCAGTCTTGGCGCGCGTGGCGATTTTGTCGAGCGCCGCGAGCGTTTGCTGGACTTCTACAGCTGTGAAAATGCCGATGGGCTCGAGAGCCCTCGCCCAGGCACGATCGACGGCAATTTCGTATGGCAGGAGCCGCTGGTCGAAGGCAAAGGAGCGCTGGAACGCGTCGAACTCTTTGTTCGGTTCGCGCTCGAAGCGTCCGCCCCATAGCCGGTCATCTTTGCGTTCGGTCATTCGGTTCTCGTTGGACCGGCATTCTTGCCTGTCCCGGTTTTGTCGGCGTCAAGAATAAGAAGACAGACAAGAATGTCTGTCCTACTTATTTCCTTCGGCTTTTGCTTTTGGGCGCACGGTTACAGGCAGCGCAAAGAGATTGATGAAACCCTCGGCGTCCTTGGGGTTGTAGCGGCCCATGGTGAAGCTGGCGAGGTCGGCGCGATAGAGCGAGAAAGGAGAAACACGCTTCGTAACGTTGAGAGTGCCTTTCCACACTTTGAGGCCGACGGCGCCGGTGACGCGCTGCTGAGCAAGGTTAAAAAATCCGTCGAGCGCTTCGCGGAGAGGCGCGAACCACAAACCGTAATAAACCAATTCGGCGTAGCGCAGCGAGAGCGCTTGCTGGAAATGCGCGGTCTCGCGATCCACGGTGAGGCGCTCGAGTTCCTGATGCGCTTTGACGAGAAGAGTTCCGCCGGGAGTTTCGTAGGCGCCGCGCGATTTCATTCCGACGAGGCGATTTTCGACAAGGTCGGTGCGGCCGATGCCGTGCTTTGCCGCGATTTCGTTCAGCTTGTTGAGTAAATCAACAGGGCCAAGTTTCGCGCCGTTGACGGAAACGGGCGTGCCGGAGTCGAAACCGATTTCGACTTCTTCGGCTTTGTCCGGAGCTTTTTCCGGGGAAACGACCCACTGCCACATCGCTTCGTTTGGAGCGTTGGCGGGATCTTCGAGCTCGCCGCCTTCGTGGCTAAGGTGCCAGATGTTGCGGTCGCGGCTGTAAATATTTTTCTTGCTCTGCTCGACGGGAACGTTGTGTTTCTGCGCGTAGGCAATGGCGTCTTCGCGGGAATCAATGTCCCATTCGCGCCAGGGCGCAATGACTTGCACGTTGGGCGCAATAGCTTTGTAGGCCAGTTCGAAGCGGACCTGATCGTTGCCCTTGCCGGTGCAGCCGTGAGAGAGGCCGTCGGCTCCAAGCTTCAGCGCGATTTCCGCCTGGCGCTTGGCGATGACGGGCCGCGCCATGGAAGTGCCGAGAAGATACGTGTGCTCATAAATCGCTCCGGCGCGAAGCGTGGGCCAAATGTAATCGCGAACGAATTCTTCGCGCAGGTCTTCGACATGTGCGGAAGAAGCGCCGGTGGCAAGAGCCTTCTTTCGCGCGGCTTCGAGGTCTTCCTGCTGTCCGACGTCGCCGATCACGGCGATGACTTCGCATCCGTAGTTTTCTTTCAGCCACGGGATGATGATGGAGGTATCCAGGCCGCCGGAATAGGCGAGGACGACTTTCTTCGGTTTAGGCAATTGTGCTTTCACGATCCCTCTCTTGCGTATGAATGTTGCCAAGTTAGGGCGCAGCATGCTGCGCCCCTACAGAGGCAAGGCTGACCGCCTCGGAAGGCGGCTACTACAAAGAAAACTTCGCGCGATGTGGTGGAGAACATCGCAGAGCTAGAACAGAGTATGCAGGATGGCTTTCTGCACGTACATGCGGTTTTCGGATTGATCGAGGACGACCGACTGCCGGCCGTCGAGGACCTCCGGGGTGACTTCCAGGCCGCGATGCGCCGGAAGACAGTGCATGAACACAGCGTCCGGAGCGGCGAGCGACATCAGCTCGGCGCTAACCTGATACGGCTGGAAGGTGGCGTTTCGCACTTGCCCCTCGTCTTCAAATCCCATGCTGGTCCACGCATCGGTGTAAACGGCTTGCGCGCCGCTTACAGCTTCGCGCGGGTCAGTCAGCAGTTCGATTTTGGCTTTCGTTTCGCGGGCCACGCGCTTGCCATCGGCAACAACTTCGGAAAGGGGAGCGTATTGCGGCGGCGTGGCGACGCGCAGGTGAACGCCGAGCCGGGCAGCGAGATAGATCAACGAGTGGCAAACATTGTTGCCATCGCCAACGTAGGCGAGCTTGAATCCACGCAACACGCAGAATTTTTCTTCCAGCGTGAAAAAGTCCGCGAGCGCCTGGCACGGATGAAACTTATCGGAGAGCGCGTTGATGACGGGAATACTGGCGTTCGCGGCCATTTCCTCGAGGACCCGCTGATGATAAACGCGCGCGACGATGCCTTGCACCCAGCGCTCGAGGTTGCGCGCCACATCGGCGATCGATTCTCGCGCGCCGAGCGATGCGGAGGCCTGCGTGTGGTCCAGAAAAACGACCGAACCGCCCATGCTTTGAATGCCGACATCGAAGGTGACACGGGTGCGGAGCGAGGGTTTTTCAAAAATCAGGGCGATGAATTTGCCGTCGAGCGTGGAGGCGTAGCGGCCCGGGCGGGCCTTGATATCCGCCGAAAGGTGGAGCAATTCGCGCGTGTGCGCGGGGCTCCACTCGGCTCCGGTGAGGAGATCATTCGACAAGGAAATGGGCGCAACGAGAGTAGTGGCGGTCATTTTTTCATTTCACCTTGCTGTCGCGTGAGCGACGCGTTCCGGATCCTCGGACTTTGCGGAATCCGAAGCGGATACCTGTTGTGGAGTGGTTACAAGAACTAGTTCCAGGAGCCTGAGAAACTCGCGCACGTGCGCCCGCGTGATGATGAAGGGCGGCAGCAGGCGCAAAGTAAAATCATGGGTGCAGTTGATCAGCAAACCGCGCTGCATGGCCTCGCTGACGAAAGGTCCGCCTTCGACGGAGAGTTCGACGCCCATCATCAGGCCTTCGGCGCGGATTTCGCGGATGAAAGCAAATTTTGAGGCCAGCTTGGTAAGTCCTTCGCGCAGCTCGGCGCCGCGCGCGCGGATATTTTCGAGGAGTTCTTGGTCTTCAACGATCTTCAGGAACTCGAGGGCCACGGCACACGCCAGCGGGCCGCCGCCAAAAGTGGTGCCATGCATTCCGGGCGAGACGCGGGAGGCAACCTCTTGCGTGGTGAGAATGGCGCCAAGCGGGAGTCCGGCGGCGAGCGGCTTGGCGATCAAGACGATGTCCGGCTTGGACGAAAATCTCTGATAACCGAAGAAGCGGCCGGTGCGACCGAGGCCACATTGAATTTCATCGGCGATCAGCAGGGCGCCGCGCTGGGTGGCGAGCGCGCGAGCGCGATTCCAGAATTCTTCGCTGACTGAATAGATTCCGCCTTCGCCCTGGACCGTTTCCAGAAGGATGGCACAGACGGTATCGTCGAATTTGGATTCGAGATCAGCGATGTCGTTGAAGCGAACAAATTCGGCGCCCGGAACAACGGGTGCGAAAGGCAAGCGATATTTTTCCGTGGCGGTGACGCTGATAGCGCCGAACGTTCGGCCATGGAATGAATTCTCGAGGGCAAGGAAGCGATGTTTCTTGGCGGCGGTGGTGGGAGCTACTTCGGATTTGCGGCCAAAGAGGCGCGCGAGCTTCATCGCTCCGTCAATAGCCTCGGTCCCGCTGTTGGAAAAGAAGACGCGATCCATGCCGGACCATGTGGCGAGTTTGCGTGCAAGGGGGCCTTGATAGGCGTTATGAAAAAGATTCGAGAGGTGGATGGCACGCGCGGCTTCGCGGCGGATTACTTTCACAATGCGCGGATGCGCGTGGCCAAGCGCGTTCACGGCGATGCCGCCCAGAAAATCGAGATACTTCTTCCCCGTGGAATCGAAAACATACGCGCCGCGGCCGTGAGTCAAGACCACCGGCTGGCGCTTGTAGGTGGGCAGAAGGAACTTTTCGGCGTCGAGCAGACGCGGGTCCGGTTTGATGGATTTCGCAGGCCCTGGTTTGGGCTTGGAAACGGAACGCGACAGGGCCTTCCTTGTGGATGAAGTGCGCATCATGCGGCCGAAAGAGCCGCTTGAGCGGCGGACAACGGTTCACGGAGGACGCGCGTTCCGGGAATAAATGCCGCGGCTTCGGTAGCGGATGATTCCGAGGCGCGCGACGCCAGCAGCAAGGCGTCGGGCGAGGTACCGCCGACGATGCGGACTTCGCGGACGCGGCCTTCGATGGCGCGCTTGGCGGCTTCGAGCTTGAGAATCATGCCGCCGGAAACGACGCGGCATTGAACCAAGCGCTCAATCTCCTCGCAGGTGACGGCCGAAAGAACCCTCTGGCCGTCAAGAACGCCGGCGACATCGGTGAGATAGATCAACTGATCGGCGCTCAGATATTCGGCGCAGGCGGCGGCCATGTGGTCGGCATTGATGTTGTACAACTCATCGTCGGAACCAAGGCCAAGACACGGCGCAACGGGCAGAAGGCCTTCGTGCCAGAGCGATTCGATGAATGGCGTGTTCAATCCGGTGAGGTAACCGACGAAGCCGAGGCTGCCTTCGATTTCGTTGTGCACCATCGGTTCAGCGACGAAACAGCGAGCGTCGGCGGCAGAAATGCCGACAGCGGGTTGACCTTCCGCAGAGATCGCAGCGGCCAATTTTTTGTTCAACAAACCGGCGAAGACCATGACGGCGACATCGCGCGTATCGCGGTCCGTGACGCGCAAGCCGGCGATGAACTTGCTTTCGATGGCCATGCGCTTGAGAGTGGCGGTGAAAAGGCGGCCACCGCCGTGAACGACGAGAATTTCCTGGCCCTGCCGCGCAAGCGCGGCGACTTGCCGCGCCAGAGAGCGCACTGTGACGTCGTCTTCCAGCAATGCACCTGCGAACTTGATTACGATTCTCATTGAAGTGAGGTTTGCTCCTCTATTTGCAGCATGTGATTGAAATTCTGCACTGCCTGGCCGGCGGCGCCTTTTCCAAGATTGTCGAGGCAGGAGACGATGACCAGGCGGCGTCCCGAGCTGTCCAGCGCAAATCCGATATCGCAAAAATTGGTGTGTGCGACGTGCTGCAGCTCCGGCAACGTTCCGGCGGGCCAGATACGGACCATCGGGCGGCCGGCGTAGAACTGACGGTAAAGCGACTCGATGTCCGCGGCAGTTTGGGGCTCGCTAAGCGTGACGTAGATGGTGGAAAGAATGCCGCGGGCGAGAGGAAGCAGGTGCGTTGAGAAAACGACCCGTGACTCGCTCAGACCGGTGTGCTCGAGAATTTCCGGCGTGTGGCGGTGGGTGAAAAGGGAGTAGGCCTTGAAATTTTCATCCACTTCAACGAAGTGGAGGTCGCGGCGGGGATCTTTGCCTGCGCCGCTGGCGCCGGACTTGCAGTCGCAAACGACGCCCACGTTGGCAGCAAGCAGACCCGCTTGCGTAAGAGGCTTCAATGCAAGAATCACGCTGGTGGCATAACAGCCGGGGTTGGCAACCAGGCGAGCTTTAGCAATTTCGCTGCAATAGAGTTCGGGAATGCCGTAGACAGCTTCCGCAAGCCATTCGGCATGGGGCGCGGGCAGCTTATACCAGGCGGTGAAAGTTTCCGCTTCACGAAAGCGAAATGCTCCGCTCAGATCGACAACGCGGAGACCCTCGTTGATTAAGGCGGGGGCCAATTCCGCCGATACTTCGTGGGGAGTGGCTAGGAAAGCGGTGCCGGCGTTGCTGGAAACGATGGCTTCAACGGAAAGAGGCCGGAGCGGAGCTTCGCCCCAGCCGCGGAACTGGGGAAAGAGTTCGGCGAGGCAGTTGGCCCCGTTGGTTTCACGGACGTAGAAGACCGGAGGCTGGATGGCGGGATGGCGGAGAAGAATCCGCGCCAACTCGAGACCGGTATAGCCGGTGACGCCGACAACCGCGACTTGGAGAGGATTTCTCATTTCACCAAGGCTTCAATCTTTTTTTGGAGGGATTCGCGGGATTTTTTATTGGGCGTGATGATCAAAACGGTGTCGTCGCCGGCGACAGTTCCCGCGATTTCAGCAAACTTGGCGCCATCCATGGCGGCCGCCAGAGGCTGCGCGCCGCTAGGGGGCGTTTTCAAAACAAGAAGATTTTCGGCAGGGCGGATATCGAGAAGAAATTCGCCGAGGGCGCGGGCAAGCGAAGGCAGAGGCGCGGATTCTTCGGGCAGAGCAGCGGCTGGTTTGTAGCCTTCCTGCGTTTTGATGAGCCGGAGTTCCTGCAAGTCGCGCGAAAGCGTGGCTTGGGTGACGCGGAGTTTTTGTGCAGCCAGCCCGCGGCGCAACTCTTCCTGATTGGCGATACGGCGGTCCGAAACCAGGCGGAGGATCTGACCGTGACGAAATGTCTTGTGCGTGCTCATGATGTCGCCAGGAAATTCTGCCTCTGTATTTTTATACATGCAACTGCATACTCATGTCAATTGTTTTTGCAGTTTTTTAGGGAGGGGTGCAGCGCAAAAACGTGAGACGCGGGAGAAGCAGGTCATGTAAGATTCGCACCACGGGCGCGACGCGCACTGGATTTTCAGTGCGGGAGATGTACCCTAGTCTTTCAGCGCCATCGGGCCATGGGAACGTCTTGTCAAATTGCGGGATGCAAGAACGATACGCCACCGGCACTCACGGAGCAGCGGCTGTGCGTCTTTCACTTCACGCTTTCTCTGGAGGCGGGGTGTTCGGAGATGCGCCGGGAGACCGCGCTGGGCAACGCGCCGCAGGAGCGCCAGCGTGAAATCATGAAGTTCATCACGGAGCACGGAGAACGACTGGCACGGGTAGCGACCAGCGGCCTGCACTTGACGGACGACTTAAAAGCGCGAATCTTGAGCACTTTCCTGACGCTGATGAACCTGCGGGAAAACCTCGACCGTTCGAACATGCGGAGCTCGTTCGGACGCTCCGGACACCTGCCTCGCTAAATCACAATCTCCGAGTGAAAGAGAAATGAGGGGTCAGGCGCCGATGTATCTGGCGTAGAGAGAGCGCGCCACGGCGGGGTCCTTGGTGCCTTTGAGAATGGCGCGGCCGTCGGCAAAGACGGTCATTTCATAAGGCGCAACGCGGAAGCGAAGCAGAAAATCGTTCTGACGGACGTCTTCGAGGAGAGGCTTCAATCGAGCGTGGAGAGCGCCAAGGTCGAGCGCCCGGGCACGTTCGTGAATCTGAACGGAATCACGACCGCACAGGGTAATACGAGGCTGGACTTCCCCTGCAAGGTAGGTGAAATCGCGTTGGGAGCAAGCACGGCACTTTGGATGCCGCGCCACGCCGATGGATTGCATGCGGCCGGTCCAGACGTCGCAAGAGAACAAACGCCCGTGGAGAGCCTCGGGGTGGCCAGAGAGGATTTTCAAAGCTTCGGCCACTTCGAGCGAGGCGATCAGATTGACGACCGGTCCGAGAACACCGATGGTGTCGCAAGTCTCCTCGAGCCCCTGCGCGAGGGCGCCGGATTCGAGGAGACAAGCAAGGCAGGCCGTTGCGCCAGGACGAATGGTCATGGTCAGGCCGTAACTGGCGAGGGCAGCCGCGTAGATCCAAGGGCGGCCGGATTTCACGGCGACATCGTTGATCAAGAAGCGAGTTTCGAAATTATCGGTGCCGTCGAGGAGCAGATCGACTCCGTCGAGAAGGGCCTCGGCGTTGCGCGGGCTGAGATCGGCGACCAGGCCTTCGACGGCAACGGAAGAATTGATCGAGCGCAACTTGCGTTGGGCGGCGATGGCCTTAGGGAGGACGTTGAGGGCGTCGAACTCGTCGAACAGGATTTGTCGCTGCAAGTTCGAAGGCTCAACGAAATCGCGGTCGATGATTTTGATATAGCCGACGCCGGCGCGAACGAGAAGATTGGCAGCGGCGGCTCCGATTGCGCCGCAGCCAACGATAGCTATTCGTGAGGCAAGCAGGCGCTCTTGCCCTTCGGGGCCAATCCCAGCGAAAAGCGTCTGGCGCGAGTATTTTTCCTGGAGAGAATCATTCACGAAGGCATGGTCCCGGCAGGCGCGGCGGACGCGCCTGTTAAACTACATGATAGCGCCAAAGGGGGCGGGGCAGGCAACGCCCCCGTGCTACCCTTCGTCTGAGCGAATGGAAAGATGAAATCGGGCTGGAACTATGGATTGCGAGGGATTGTCGCGCTCGCGCTGTTGACGGGGGCCGGGCAAGCGCCGCAAGATATCTCCGTGGCAGACAACACCAAGGAAGAACCGAAGATTGTGGCGATTCGAATCGTCAAAGAAGATGGCCAAGTCCTGTCCGAGTCGCCTGCTGGAATCACGGTGGAAACCGGGAAAGCGCTGGACCGAGGAAGAATCGCGGAAAGTTTGCGGGCGCTCTACCGAACAGGGGAATACGCAGATCTGCGGGCGGTGGCGACTCCCGTGACCGATGGTGTGCGATTGGATTTCGTGGCGCGCGAGAATCTGTTCTTTAACCGGGTGCGCATCGAGGGTCTCACTGCGCCGCCCAGCGATTCCTCGGCAGCAGCGGCGATGCAACTCGCGCTGGGGCAAACCTACCGGAGGACTGTGCTGGAGGAGGCGTTAGACAGGCTGCGAGAGACGCTTCGCGAGGAGGGTTTGTATCAGGCGGAGGTTTCTGCGGAAACGGTGCCGCATGAGGAGACGCATCAGCTGGACATCGTCGTGCACGTCAAGCCTGGGCCTCGCGCGCGAGTTGGCACCATCCAACTAAAGAACGGCACGGAATATCGCGATGCGGAAATCCTCTCGCGGTTGAGAATGAAGACGGGGGGAGTGGTTACCTCGGCTAGGCTGCAGCGCGGGACGGATCGCATACGGAAATACCTGGCCAAGAAGGGACATCTGAGCGGTCGAGCGGCCGTAAGAAGAGGCAATTATGATTCCGCTAAGAATACCATTCCTCTCGACCTGGATGTGACGGAAGGACCGCGGGTGAAGGTGACACTAACGGGTGCGAAGTTTTCCGAAGGTGAGCTAAAAAAACTGATCCCGATCTATCAAGAAGGCGCTATTGATGCGGACCTGCTGGAAGAAGGAAAACGCAATGTTCGAGAACGTCTGGAACGGCAGGGGTACTTCGACGCCGAAGTCGATTACACAACCGAAACGCATGAAGTGAAATCCAGTCGTGGCGCGGCACAGAGCACGGAAGAAGTCATAACGTACAAGGTGGAGCGAGGCGACAGACATAAGCTGATCGGGATCGAAATTACCGGAAACAAATACTTCGATAGCGAATTGCTGCGAAGCCGGTTGCAAATTTTCGGCGGGGCGTTCGGTTCGGCGGGACGGTTCAGCCGGAGGCTGGTTGACTCCGACGCGCTATCGATGCGCACTCTTTATCAAACGAATGGATTTCTCGATGCCAAGGTCGAGCAGCAGATCGAAGACAACTACAAAGGCAAAGAGGGAGATTTGTTTATCCGCTTCGTGGTTCAAGAAGGGAAGCAGACGCGCGTGGCGTCGCTATCGATCGAAGGAAATCATACCTTTAAGGAAGACCAACTGCTCGGCGTTGTCGCGGCGACTTCGGGACAGCCGTATTCTGATTTCAACGTGACGACCGACCGGGACAACATTCTGGCGCTGTATTTCAACGAAGGATTTCCCGAGGCCAGTTTTTCGGCGACGGCGGAGCGCGTTCCGTCGAGTGCACCAGCGCAAGAAGCGGCCGGCGGGGGCGCGACCTCTTTACAGGAAGATGAGAAAAAAGAGCAGAACGAAAAAAAGTCCAAACCGGCCATTGAGCAGGCCGAGGCGGTCCGGCTCGTGTATCACATCCAAGAGGGCCCGCAAACCCGCGTGCGACGCATTTTAGTGGGCGGGTACGCGCACACCAGGCCGGGAGTGATCCGTCGAGAGGTGCATATCAAGGTTAGGGAGCCACTTCGCCAAGGGGACGTGGTGGAATCGCAACGGCGGCTATACAACCTCGGGGTTTTCAATCGCGTCACCATCGAGCCTCAGAATCCCAACGGAACAAATCCTGAGAAAGACATTGCTGTTCTGGTTGAGGAAGCTAAGCGTTACACCTTGGCTTACGGCGGAGGATTTGAAGTACAGAGGCTCGCGAGTACGACTGACCCAACGGGGGCACAAATCGAGGCCGCCCCTCGAGGGATTCTTGAGGTGAGCAAGCTCAATCTAACCGGGCGGGGAGACTCGCTTTCCTTCAAGCTGCGAGGCAGCACACTGCAGGGGCGGGCGCTGCTGGGTTATTCGGCGCCGAATGCTTTCGCCAATCCACATTTCAGCTTTCAAGCAACGGCGTTCGCGGAAAAAACGCGCGACATCAACACGTTTACAGAGAACCGTTACGAGGGTTCGGTGCAATTGACCGAACAAGTCACGCCGCTGACGACCGTGCTCTATCGCTATGCCTTTCGCCAGGTCCGTGTCTCCAATCTAAAAATCCTGAGCGAGGAAGTACCGCTGTTCAACCAGCCAACTCTGGTTTCACAATTCGGAGTGACGTGGTTTCGCGATTCGCGGGACAATCTTGCGGAGGCTTCCAAGGGCAGCTTCAACAGCGCCGAGTTTAGCGACGCCGACACGAGATTGGGTTCCAGCGCCAGCTTTCTGCGGTTCTTTTTTCAGAATTCAACGTATTACCCGATCAAGCGCCGGTTCAGTTTCGCGCGTTCCGCGCGATTGGGGTTGTTGCTGCCCGTTCGCGATACTGTTTCGCTGACCTTCCGGGCTCCTATACCGGGGCAGTGCATTCCCGGTACCGCTCCGTCGGGACCGACTCCGACAATTATTCCGCTGCCGGAGCGATTCTTTGCGGGAGGCGGAACGTCGCTGCGCGGCTTCGCGCTCAATCAAGCGGGACCGCGCGATCCCTGCACCGGGTTTCCGGTCGGTGGCCAGGCGATGCTGATTCTCAATCAGGAATTCCGCTTTCCGATGCGCTTGCCGTTCATCGGGACGTCTCTTGGCGGAGCCATCTTCTATGATGGCGGCAACGTTTACAGCAGGCTGAACCGCGTGTCTTTCCACGCGATGCTGCCGGCGCCCACATTTGCGCTGCAAAATCCGGCACTTCCGGCAGGGCCAACAAACGTACCCGTGTGCGTGACAAACTGCACGAACGAACTCAACTACTTTGCGCACACCCTCGGCTTAGGCGTGAGATATAAGACTCCTGTGGGACCGATTCGAATCGATTTCGGCTATCAACTCAATCGCCCTCTGTTTGTTATTCCGATTCCTTGCCAGGCCAATTGCACAAATTTCAAGGTTGGTTCGCTGGGCCAGCAAAGCACGCGACTGCCCGGTTTTCAGATCTTTTTCAATCTGGGGTCGAGTTTCTAGTGCGCGGGCTGGCGATCCGAGTCTTCCTCCTCTCGCTGCTCCTAGCGAATGGAGCGGCTATTCCGAGGGCCCAGGAGATCGTGGACCGCATTGCCGCGCGAGTTGAAAATGACATCATTCTATTGAGCGACATCCGCGCGCTCAGCCGTTACCAGCAATTCCTGGACGGCAAACCGGAAACAGACAGCCAGATTCTCGAGCGGCTGATCGATCAGTGGATTGTGCGAACAGAGGCCAACGTATCGCGCTTTCCCCAACCGTCCGACGCCGATATCGAGCACGGTGTCGAGCGAGTGCGGAAATCCTTTAATTCAGCGGACGAATATGAGGCAAGAAAAAAACAAAGCGGTCTTAGTGACGCGCAGGTGCGGGAAATGGCGGCCGCGCAGCTCTACCTGAGCAATTACCTGGATTCGCGTTTTCGACCTGGGGTGCAGATCGATCCCAAAACGATTGACGACTTCTATCAGAAATCGGTCGTGCCGCGGGCGAAAGCTCGGGGCGAAGAACCGCCGCCGCTAGATGCAGCGCGCGACCTGATCCGGGAAGCGCTCGTGCAGCGAGGAATCAATGACCAGGCCGATCAATGGCTGATCGAGAGCAAGGCCCGTCTGCACATTGAAAAATTTCTCGATGAGGCGACGAAATGAAGCGCGGGGGCCGCCATCCGATTTGGAACTGGGTCATTCACACGCCGTGGGTGCTGGCGGTAATTGCGCTTTTGGCGGTCATTGTGTTTTTCGGCAGCGGCGCGGGCAACCCGTTGTTGAGCGAGTTGCTGGTGAGCCGTTTGGAAAGGATGACCGGCGGCAAGGTTGAGTTGCGCGCGCTTTCTATTCGATGGTTCGCCATGCGGGCCACCATAAAAGGTTTAGTGATTCACGGGAGGGAGCCAGTTGGCACGGAACCTCTCTTCACCGCGGAGGAAGTGCAAGCCGGGCTGCGTATCGATTCCTTCTGGGGCCGCCGGATTTCTCTGAATGAACTCGTCGTCCAACAACCCCACGTGCACATCCGCGTCGAAAAGAATGGCACCACAAACGTGCCGGAGCCTCCGCGCGCCGCTGCTTCGACTCACAAACCCCTGCGCGACACGTTATTCGAATTGCGCATTCGGCGTCTGTTACTTGCTGACGGCTGGCTTCTTTACAACGATGTAAAGACGCCGGTCACGGTGCATGGCGGAGAGCTACGGTTTGGACTGGATGCCGGGGGCACCCTGGAGCATCCCTTGTATCTCGGGAACCTTGACTGGCAGACCATGCAGTTCACTTCGAAGCGCTACAAACCTTTGCCGGTGGGTCTTACGGCGAAGTTCACGCTTTGGCACGATGGCTTCACGCTCGAGCAAGGGGTACTCAGCGCAGGACACTCGCGCCTCGATGCGCAGGCGGAAATGAACGGTTTCTCGAATCCACAGTGGAATTTCCGTTACCGCGGCTGGGTCGATCTGCTGGATTTCCGGGAGACCCTGCGCGAACCCCTGGTGTCGACGGGGCGGGTCGACCTACGCGGAGAAGGCCAGTTCGCCGGCGGCCAGTTCAAAGGCAACGGGAGTTATTCCGGACAGAATATCGCATTACCTTACGAAATTTTTCATGCGACCGGGCTGACCAGCCGCGGCAGCTATCGAATCGACAACGGTGGTCTCGAAATTCCTGATTTTTTTGCCGCGGCTTTCGGGGGCAGGGTAACCGGCCGTGTGACGATGCGATTCGACGGGCTGAAATTCCGGGCCGACACCCACGTGCAGGACGTGAAGCTCGCAGGAGTTCTGCCAGCGATCGAGCATCGAAACTTCCCCATCGACGAGCTGCACTGGGACGCGCAGATCACTGCAGACACAGTAGAAACGTGGAGCGGCCCCTTCCAACACTTCGAAATCGCTGCGAATACCGTGTGGGAGACTCCCGAACAACTGGCGGAACACCATCAACCGGTAAGCGCCGCCTGGAAGTTCCGCTACCGTTACGATCCCAACATCCTAACGGTCGATTCGGGCGAGTTCGAAACACCGTCCTCGCGTGGCACGATCGACGGCGTACTTGCCCCGCGCAACTCGGCAATGAATTTGCGGTTTGAAACCGGCGCTCTGGAGACCCACAAAGATTTCATTGACGGCTTGCGAGGGGCCGCGCGTGGTTCCGCGGAGGCTGCGAAGCAAATATCGGGGAGCGTGCGGTGGGATGGCAAGATCGTCGGCCCCGCAGCCGGGCCTACATTCCAAGGACATCTGCGAGGTGAGCACGCACGGTACGACGGCGTCTTCGTCGATTTCCTCGAGAGTGATTTGACTTATTCACCGTCCGGGCTGGCATTGGAACATGGGCATGGCCGCAGCGGCGATATGGAAGGGGACATCGAAGGGACAGTTTCCCTAACAAATTGGAGTTTCCTGCCGCAGAACGAATGGACAGCGGAAGCGAATATCGAGAAAGTTCCGGCAGAGAGTCTGGAAAAATTATTGGGGCTGGCTTTTCCTGTGCAGGGCTTATTGACGGGTCAGTTTCACGGGCGAGGCTCACGGGAGCAACCCAACGTTACGGGCTTTTTTGATCTGGCCGAGGGCAAAGTGTATGGACTTTCCTTCAATCGCCTGCGCGGGCAACTTAGCGTCTCACCGGATGAGGTGCGCATCGCGGACGCTGAATTGCGGTTCTTTCGGCCAGGAAAAGAGAGCGGGCGCGGGGCGGGAATTATCACAGGATCGGCTGGTTACCGCTACCAGGATCAAGCGATTTCCGCTGAACTCGTAGGCGCTGCTCTGCCCTTGGAGAATTTTGAGAAATTGCAATCGACGCGCTTTCCGGTGGGAGGGCAAGTGAGCTTCCGGCTGAGAGCCAATGGCCCGCTGAGAGCGCCGCAGGGCGAGGGCTCATTACGGGTAGTAGACCTGCGAGTTGGCCAAGTGGTTGTTGGAAGTTTCGACGGCAAGCTGACCTCCGATGGACGAATAGCGCATCTGGAATTGGGTTCCGCAATGACCACGGGAGAGATTTCTGGCGGCTACACGCTCGGACTTGCCGATCCGTATCCGTTGAGCGGGAAGGTCTCGATCAGGAATATTGACCTGGACCCCTTTCTGCTCACCGCATTCCATTTGAAAGAGTTTAGCGGCCATGCGAACGCGGATGGCGACATCTCGATAAATGGTTCGCTGAAACAGCCGGAAAACATCATTGTGGATGCGAACCTCTCGCGCCTGGCGATGAATTACGCCAATGTGCGGCTGGAAAACACCAGCCCGGTTCACTTTCGATCGACAAAGAACAGCCTGGAGATCGACCCGGTTACGCTGCGGGGAGCGGACACCAATTTGCAGATTGCGGGTTCAGTGCAGTTTGCCGGACGCCGCACCGTGGGTTTGCGCCTGAATGGAGCTCTAGACCTGCGGCTTCTCAGCGGTTTTGTGCCCGATCTCGACGCTCGTGGTCCCGCACAAATCAATGCTTCCTTTGAAGGGACGCTGGACCGGCCGCGGATCACCGGCCGGGTGCACATCGAAAACGCTTTCGCCCGCGTCAAGGACTTTCCAGCCGGACTCAGCGGCATGGTGGGTGACGTGGTGTTCGATGCGACGCGTCTTTACCTCGAAAATATGAGCGCGGAATCAGGCGGAGGCACGCTGCACCTTTCCGGCAGCGTGAACTATGCGGAGAGTCCTCTTCGCTACGACGTCAGCGTGCGAACCGATCGCGTGCGCATCCGCTATCCGGAAGGCATGAGCTGGCTCGTGGGCGTTTCGCTGAGACTGACCGGCACGCCGGCGGCGGGCCTGCTTTCCGGACGCGTGATCATCGAGCGGGTCACGTTGACTCAAGGCCTCGAAGTCGCAAGTATGCTGGTGTCGGCAAAGGAAGGCATCTCGAGTCCCACTACCAGTTCGCCGTACTTGCGCAATTTGCAGTTCGACATCGAAGCGCTTTCGGCCCCCGATGCACGAATGGAGTGGCCCGGAGCGCAGCTACAGGCGGACGCCAATCTTCGCGTGCGGGGCACTTGGGAGCATCCGATTCTCCTCGGGCACATCCATCTCCTATCGGGCGATTTATATTTTGCGGGCAATCGTTACCGCGTTTCGCGGGGAGACATAAACTTCTCCAATCCTTTCCGGCTTGATCCGGTATTGAACGTGGAGGCAAGCACAACGATCCAGCAGTATGAAATCACGTTGAATTTCAATGGCCCGGCCAGCAAGCTCACGCTGGCGTATCGTTCCGATCCGCCTCTTCCTGCAAACGACATCATAACCTTACTAGCGTTGGGGCAAACCAGCTCCGAGGCGACAGCGCGCAGCGGCGGCACGTCTCAGAGCGGAACGGCAGGGGCCTCGGCGATTCTCTCGGAAGCAATTTCCAGTCAATTGGGCGGGCGGCTGGAGCGTTTGTTTGGGATAACACGCTTTCGCGTTGATCCCGGCCTGGCGGGAGTTGGTTCGACGGGCTCGGAGCAAAACGCCGCAGCGCGCATTACCGTCGAACAGCAGATTACCCGCAACCTCACCATCACTTATGTTTCGAATGTCAGCTCGACACAGCAGCAGGTCATTCAGGTGGAATATAACGTGGATCGAAATGTTTCTATTGTTGGGTTGCGCGATCAGAACGGAACGTTTGGTATTGATATAAAAATCAAAAAGCGCTTTCAGTAGCAGGAAAGCGCTCTTTTTGGACTGCAATTCGGGCTATTGAGGATCTTGCTGTTGCGCGGCCTGCTGCTGCGACGTCTGTCCCTGACCGCCACGCTGTCCCCGGCGCTGTTGCCAGCGACCCTGGTTCTGTGCCTTCCCCAGCCGTGCCGACTGTCCAATCTCGGGATTCTGCTGTTTCAATTCCGCCAGTGAATCCTTGGCGGCTTTGGCGCCGGCTGCGCGGATGGCAGCCTGAGTTTCACGACCAACTTTGGGCATCTCAGCAGCGAACTTTTGACCCAGCGGAGAACCATAGAACTGGAGCAGACCCTTGATTTCGTCATCCGTAAAATGCTTGTCGTAAATAGCCACGAGTTGATCTGTTGCCTGGTCAACATCGAATTTCTTTTGGTAGCTGACAGCAAACGCATTTACAAACGCCTGGCCCTTGTCGTTGTTAGGCACCATGGCGAGTAGTTTTTCGCGGGACTGTTCGATGGCGGTATTCGCGCCGTCCTGTACCAGATCGCGAGCGCCAACCAGCTCCATCAGTGAACGAATGTCCGCTTCTTTTGCCGGATCAATTGAGGAGTGGGCTTGAGGAGAGGCCGAGTTGTTTTGTGCCGCGGCTGAGCCTTGCGGCGACGCTTGCACGGCATTCTGCGATGCAAAGTTCCAACATAAATGATGACCAGTGCAAGGACCGCTTTCATGACTGCCTCCGTGGCGGCTCAGCTTGGCTTCGCGCCACGCCCACGATTGTAGGAAGGGCTGTGCACCCGCGCGACTGCTCCAGAGGTCAGTCGTGCCGCGTTGTTCACCGGCCCGACGTTCAGGTCCGGGAACAGGCAGTGAATTTCTGCTACGATGCCGCACCATGAACAAAACGGAAATGCTGGACGGCGCACCCCTGGGAGCGCCCGGACCAGCGGAAGCCATCGAGCGTGAAGCGGGCCTGCAGCGTAATCTGACGCCGGGGCAGCTTGCCATGATCGGCCTGGGAAGCACGATTGGAACCGGCCTTTTCCTAGGAAGCGCTATTTCTGTAAAGCTGGCGGGGCCAGCGGTGATCCTGAGTTTTGTTGGCGCGGCTTGCATTGCGGTGACGATGATGTGGGCGCTGGGAGAGATGGCCGCGGCGCACCCCGCGGCGGGGTCGTTCGGACTCTATGCGGAAATATACCTGCATCCGTGGGCGGGATTTGCGATTCGCCTGACGTATTGGCTGTGCATGATGGTGGTAGTCGGCAGCGAAGTCGTGGCCGCATCGATTTATTGCAAATTCTGGTTCCGGGGAACCCCGTCGTGGATTTGGATTGGCTTGTTTTCGCTGGTAATTCTCTATGTGAACTGTACCAGCGTTGGGAATCTTGGAACGTTCGAATACTGGCTCTCAATGGTCAAGGTAGTGACTATCGTTGCTTTCTTGATCTTGGGAGCCGCACTGCTATTGGGCGTGGGATTTCCGAAGGTCGGCTTTGCAAATTACACGGCACATGGCGGTTTTCTTCCGCATGGGTGGAGTGGCGTCGGGCTGGGCGTTATTTTGGGACTTTTCAGTTTCTTTGGAATTGAAGTTGTGGGCAGCACAGCCGGTGAGGCGGCGGACCCAAGGGTGGCCGTTCCGAAGGCCTTGCGAAGGACACTCGTCGCGTTGGTTCTTTTTTATGTTGGCGGACTCGCACTGGTAGTTGGCATTGTCCAGTGGACGCAGATCGGACTCGTCGAGAGCCCTTTCGTCCGCGTCTTCCAGACTGTGGGGATTCCTGCCGCGAGCCACATCATGAATTTCGTGGTGCTGACGGCGGCGCTCTCCAGCGCCGTGGCCAATTTGTATTTCGCGGCGCGGCTGGCTTTTTCCCTGGCCCGAGGAGGATATCTTCCGGCGGTTCTTGGGCGATTGAGCAGAAAGAATATGCCCGCGATTGCCGTGCTGGCCTCGGCAGGGGGGATGGCCGTGGCGCTAGTTCTGTCGAAGTACTATGAGGATTCTCTTTTCGTGTACATGATCGGGCTCAGCTCATTCGGAGCGCTCTTCGCATGGCTGATGACGCTCTTGACTCACTTGGCGTTCCGCCGCTTCCACCAACGGCAAGGAAGGCCCTATGTACAGCTGGGACCGCCGGGACCGTGGGCCTCGCTCTTAGGGCTAGGCGGAGTGATAGCCGTCCTGGTCTCAACCTGGTGGGTTCCGGGGTTTCGCATTACTTTGGTGGCCGGCGCACCCTGGCTGGCTTTCATCACGGTGTGCTACTTTGTTTGGAGAAGAGTCGGATCCCGCATGCCAACCGAGAAAGGAGCGCATTATGGATGAACTTTTGAAGTGGCGCGGGGAATTTCCCATCCTAGACCGCAGCACGTACATGATCAGCAATTCTCTGGGCGCGATGCCTCGCGGAGTGTATGAGGGCTTGCGCTCTTACGCCGATTCCTGGGGGGAACGCGGAGTTCGCGCATGGGAAGAGGGCTGGTGGGAAATGGCCGTCGGAGTGGGCGACCAGATCGCGCCGCTCCTCGGCGTGGGCCCGGGCGAGATTTCTTTGCACCAGAATGTGACGTTAACCCAAGCGGTGATTTCGTCGTGCTTTGATTTTCGCGGGCCTCGTAACAAGGTGGTAATGGTCGAGCTCGAGTTTCCTTCCATCCAGTACTTCTACCACGGCCAACAACGGTTCGGGGCGCGCGTCGAAGTTATTCCGACCCCCGACGACATTCGCATTGATCTCGATAAGGTGCTTGCGGCCATCGACGAAACGACGCTCCTTGTTCCCATTTCGCAGGTTCTTTTCCGCAGTTCCTGCATCGTGGATGCGCGCGCCATTATTGAGCGGGCTCACCGCGTCGGCGCGCAGCGCCATTATTGAGCGGGCTCACCGCGTCGGCGCGCATGTGATTCTCGATGTTTTTCAAGCTGCTGGAACGATCCCTCTCGACGTTCGCGGCCTTGGAGCTGATTTTGCGGTTGGTGGAGTCCTCAAATGGCTTTGTGGCGGACCAGGTGTAGGCTACCTCTATGTCCGCGAGGATTTGCGCGCCAAGCTTCGCCCCGCGCTCACGGGGTGGAGCGCGCACCGCCGTCCGTTTGCGTTCGAAACGGGCCCCGTCGATCCGCGCGATGACTCTTTCCGTTATCTGAACGGCACGCCGCACATTCCCGCACTGTATGCGTGCCAACCCGGACTGGAGATTCTCAACAAGGTTGGCATGGCGGCGATTCGCGAAAAATCCATGCGCTTGACCGCGCGGCTCATCGCCGGCGCCCGGTTGCGCGGCTGGCGCGTGAACACACCGGAAAAACCTGAGGAGCGTGCGGGGACGGTTTCAGTGGAGTGCCCGCATTCCTACGAGGTTTGCCGTGAACTACTGGCCCGGGACGTGCTCGTCGACTACCGTCCTAAAGCGGGTGTACGGCTCTCTCCGCACTTCTACAACCGCGATGAGGAATGCGACTTCGCGCTCGCGCAAATGGAAGAGATCCTGAAAACTGGCGCTTGGGAAAAACACGCCGCAGCGGTTACCCATGCTTGAGAAAAAGGAATACGCCCTGCAGTGCGTAGAAATGATTGAAAAGCAGTTGCGCCGCCGAGGCATCACTGATAGCAGCGTGCTTGCGGCGATGACGGCGGTGCCGCGGCATGAATTTGTGTCCGAGGAGTTGCGTTCGCACGCATACGATGACCTGCCCTTGCCCATCGGAGGCGGCCAAACCATTTCGCAACCCTATATCGTTGCAGCCATGACGGCCGCGTTGCATTTGCAGCCGGACGACAGGGTTCTGGAAATTGGCACAGGTTGTGGCTATCAGGCCGCCGTGTTATCACTTTTGGCCAAGGAAGTGTTCACGATCGAGCGGAGGCCGGAGCTTGCTTCCAGCGCGTCCGTCAAGCTAACCCGGCTGGGCTATTCCAATGCGCATGTCCATTGCGGTGACGGTACGCTGGGCCTTGCGGACCTCGCTCCTTTCGACGCCATCCTCGTTGCTGCTGCCGCTCCTGCGGTTCCGAAGCCTCTCCTTGCACAGCTGGCCGAAGGCGGCCGGATGATTCTGCCGGTGGGCGGCGCGGAACATCAGGAATTACGGCTCATCGAGAAGCATGGTGATGCTTTCCCCACAAAGATGCTGGAAGGCTGCCGATTTGTCCCGCTCGTCGGATTCCATGGCTGGCAGGAAACTTTTTGACGATGAGCTCAGCGGCTCCCGACCTTTCCATCATCATCCCCTCGTACAATGAGGAGCTGCGCCTTCCGGCCACGCTGGAGCGGATTGCCGCGTACCTCTCGACATTCGGGCGGAATGCGGAAGTTCTGGTGGTGGACGACGGCTCGAAGGATGGCACCGCCGCGGTTGCAGAGTATTTCCGGATCAAAATTCCCACACTCCGCGTGGTTTCGAATGGTATCAACCGCGGCAAAGGCTACAGCGTGCGCCACGGCATGCAGGAAGCGCGGGGCCGCATCGCGCTTTTCACCGACGCGGACCTCTCCGCGCCGATCGAGGAAGCTGGAAAACTCATTGACGCGCTGGAGAACAGCGATGTAGCGATTGGCTCACGGGCGATGGACCGCGGACTGATCACTGTGCACGAGTCTCCCTTCCGCGAATTCGCGGGAATCATTTTCAACAAAATTGTGCGAGGCATCTTGTGGCTGCCATTTGTCGATACGCAATGCGGTTTCAAAGCCTTCCAGCGCGAGCGTTGCGGCGTGATCTTCGGGCAACAGACGATTGAGCGCTTTGGATTTGACCCCGAGCTGCTGTACCTGGCGCGGCGCCATGGATTGCGCGCGGTGGAAATTCCCGTGCGTTGGGGGCATTCGCCGGCCACGAAAGTGAGCATGCTGCGCGACAGCATTCAGATGTTCGTCGACGTGTTTACGATCCGCTGGAATTCACTGCGGGGCCGCTATCCGCGCAAAGCGTGATCCCTGGGCCCTACTTTGTAATACAAAGTACTTGACAAACCTGGGTTTGTGCGGTAGTCTTCTTGTTATGGCGATTTCTGGTCCCCTCCGCTCTTCACAACGCGAGCCCATCCCTATCGACGCTCGCGCTGCCGATCATCTTCGCTATATCCGCGAAACCATGGAGAGTGCCGCTGAGTTCACCGCCGTGCCCGGCTGGGGCGGCGTAGCGATGGGAGTTACCGCGCTGGTAGCTGCGTTTGGCGCCTCGCGGCAGACCACTCCCCGTGCGTGGCTGGCCGTCTGGCTGATCGAAGCCTTTGTCGCCGTGGCCATTGCGGCGCCCGCTGCCGCCACTAAAGCGCATCGTGCCAACTCTGCACTTTTTTCCGGACCTGGCCGCAAGTTTGTTCTTAGCTTTGCGCCGCCAATTGTCGTCGGTGGCCTTCTGACTTTCGCTCTGTATCACGCCGGCATCCTTGCGGCCCTGCCGGGAGTTTGGCTCTCGTTGTATGGGACCGCCATCGTCACGGGTGGCGCTTTTTCTGTGCGTGTGGTGCCGGTGATGGGTATGTGCCTGATGTTGCTGGGTGGCGCGGCACTGTTCACGCCGGCGGCGTGGGGAGATGCATTCATGGCCGCGGGTTTTGGAGTCGTGCAGATCTGCTTTGGCTGGTGGATCGCCCGGCATTATGGAGGCTAGCAGTAAATCGCATGGCTAAGTCGTCTACAGCGCACCAAGAACGTCTACAACGGTCCCGCGAGCGCGGCGCCCCCCTGGAAGCCATCCGCAATCCGGCGCGGGAAGCCGTGCCAACCGATCTGGACCGGCTGATTCACGAACGAATTCGCCTGGGAATTGTCAGCGCTCTAGCGGTGAACCGCTCGCTCACTTTCAATGAACTGAAAGCGCTGCTGAAAACCACCGACGGCAACTTAAGTGTTCATGCGCGGAAGCTGGAAGAAGCGGATTACATCGCGTGCACGAAATCCTTCGACGGACGCTTGCCCAAGACGGAATACCGCTTGGCGACGGCGGGGCGGCGGGCACTGGAGCGCTATCTGAATCACATGGAAGCGCTGATCCGCGCGACGCGCGAAGGCTGAACGGCAAAAATTTTTTACTCCCTCACTTTGTTTGGCAGAGTAGTTTGCGCATTGTTTTTGGCGGCGGAGAAAGAGCATGCTCATGCATCAGCAATCTATAACGCAAATTCCCACGGCGCAGCCCGCCATCGCCCAGTCTCCGCGGCTACACGTTGCCATAATCTCGGACGGCAATGGCCGCTGGGCCACTTCGCGGGGTTTGCCGCGCTCCGCCGGTCATCGCGCGGGAGCGGAGTCTGCGCGCCGCGTCATTGAGGCTGCGCCGCGTATCGGCATTCACACTCTGACGCTTTTCGCTCTTTCCTCCGCGAATTGGAAGCGTCCTGCTGCCGAGGTCCAGGCGATTCTGCGTTTGCTTCACGAATACCTCCTAACGGAAACCACGCATTGCATCGACGAAGGCGTACGCCTCAGCATCATCGGGCGGCGGGATCGCTTGCCTGCGACGCTCCGCCAGGCCATTGCGGATTCAGAAGCAGCAACGGCACAGGGAACTCGGCTGCACCTGCGGCTCGCGGTGGATTACTCCGCCCGCGAAGCCATCTATCACGCCGCCTGCCGCTTTTACAAAGTCACTGAGCTTTCCCCTGCCTCCTTCAGCAACGTGCTCGCGGAAGTTCACCGCGGGGGCTCGACGGAAGTGGATTTGCTGATTCGTACCGGCGGCGAACAGCGGCTTTCCGATTTTCTCTTATGGGAATGCGCTTTCGCGGAATTGGTGTTTCTGCAAAAGCGCTGGCCGGACTTTACTGCCGTTGATTTGGATGCCGCGGTCAAGGAATTTGGCAGACGCGAGCGCACTCGCGGCGCACTGCCGGACGCCATCGCCGGCTAGTCTAATTTAGACTAGTGGAAAGGAAGAAATCATGTCGGAATTCATGCCGCATCTTGCCCCCATGGTCGTGCTTTTGTTCCTCGGGACGGTCCTGTTGATCAGCTGCAGTTTTCTCTTACTATCTTACGGCGCAATCCGCCGCTCCGCCTTCCTCACAAAGCTCGGCTGGGGAGCAGCCGTCACGATTGCCGCCGGATATTTTCTTCTGCTCAGCGGAGTCTCGCTCGCCAGCAGCGAGAAGACGCTGCCGTCGGACGGATGGAAATATTTTTGCGAGATTGATTGCCACATTGCTTATTCGCTGATCGGCGCGAAGGCCGCCGTAGTGCTGGGGCCGGAGCTAGAGCAAGTTTCCGCACGCGGACAATTTGTCGTTATTAGAGTGAAGACCTGGTTTGATGAGCGCACCATCTCCGCGCATCGCGGAAATGGACCACTCACCCCAAATCGGCGCAGTGTCCTTCTCGTGGATGACAGGGGACGGAGTTTTGCACCCTCACCCGAGGGCCAAATAGCATTTGCCCAAATCAACGGACCATCCACGCCGCTCGCGCAGCCTTTGCGTCCCGGCGAATCGTACACAACGGATTTTGTTTTCGATGTCCCCAATGATGCGCAGACACTGCGGCTTCTGATCACCGAGGATGATCCCGAAACTCGTTTCGTGATTGGTCACGAAAACAGCATTTTGCACAAGAAGATTTACTTTGACACTGACTCCGCTCCGCGACTGACCGATTCCCCCCGATAAACCACTCACAATAAGCAGTTTGCCAGTAGATCCAACGACGCTTCCTGCCCCTGACCTTTCGCCCTGCGCTGTCGTCTATACCACAGGAGCCAGGAATGGGAACTATGGGACTTGCGCTGCCTTGGAGGGCTAGAATCTCTTCCACGCCGCGCGAACGGGGGACTCGAGTGGAACCTTCCGAGCACCTTGCTGGCGGCCCCAGCCCGGCTGCAATGGATGCCCTGAGTGAGGACGCCGCACTGGCCGCGGGCTGCCGGTCCGGGGATTTGCGCGCTTACGAGCGTCTCTACAGGATGCAGGGGGCGCGCATGAAAAATTTGGCCCGCCATGTCCTTGGCAATCCTACCGACGCTGAGGATGCGGTGCAGGAGACGTTCCTGAAGGTGCAGCGCGGCGTCGCCAGCTTTCGCGGCCAGTCGAGTTTCGTCACCTGGACTTACCGGATCCTGATTAACACCTGCTACGACGCGCGGCGCAGCCGGCAGCGCAAGAGAGAAGTCGCCAACGACGCTTCCGAAGAGACGCCGCGGCTGGAGCCGCGCGCTCCCGGCGCGCATCCCACCTTGCGAATGGCGCTGGAGCGAGCGCTTGAGAAGCTGACTCGGCACCAGCGCGATGTTTTTCTTTTGTACGAAGTCGAAGGTTTCCGCCATGCGGAGATAGCCGGAATGCTGGAGATGACCGAGACGGCGTCGAAGAACACACTTTTTCAGGCGAAGAAAAATCTTCGCCTGATGCTGGAACCGCCGCGCAGCAGCGCAGCGGAGTCACGGTGAACAACTATGAATGTCACATGTAGCGATCGAGAACGGATTTTCGAGGATGGCACGACCGCCGAATGGGCAGCGCTGGAAGAACATGCAGTTTCCTGCCCACTTTGCGCGGAAGAGATTCGAGGCTGGAAATCGCTAAGCGTTGCAGCGAAAGAGCTGCGCGACTACTCGGACAGCCCTTCGTTCTGGCCACGGATCAAGCGTGCACTCACGGAACAAGAGGCGCGAAGCGCGCAGCGCGCCGAGCGCAAGGGTTGGTTTTCGTTTCTGCCCAGCTTTTCGCCGGCATGGCAGACGATTTTGGCTGGCGCTCTCGTTTTGATGCTGACGGTTTCCGGCGGCTGGATCTATTTTCATCGGCCAATTCAGAAAATAGACGACGACAAATCGCTCTTGAGGACCAGCGCCCTGAAAGAAGTGGAAAGCGCGGAATCGTCATACGAACGTGCGATCGACAAGCTCGCGGGGGAAGCCAAGCCACAACTCGAAAATCCCGCGACGCCGCTGCTCGCGAACTACCACGAAAAATTGCTGGTGCTGGATAGCGCCATCGCCGATCTGCGCGCTCAGGCCGGATTGAATCCGTCCCATGCGCAACTGCGCTACCAGTTGCTGGCAATGTATCAGGAAAAACAGCGCACGCTGGAGGAAGTCTTGGAGGCTAAACCATAATGATTTGCCATCTTCCCAATTACCGGAGAGAATCGTTGCGTCGCGCAATGGGTGCAGGACTGCTCTCCGCGATGCTGCTCTTCACGGCCAAGCCCGTTCACAGCGCAACTGCGGCGCAGGACCAAGTGTCCAGGGATTTTCAGCAGACGGTGACGCTCGGAGCAGGCCAGTCTGTGCACATCGAGCACAAGTTCGGCAGTGTCAGACTGCACGGCGAGTCCGGCCGCGACGTCAAGATTTCTGCCACGATCCGGGCTCAGGCAAGTTCGCATGAGGAAGCGGAATCCTTCGCGCAAAAAATCAAAATCGAAGTACAACAGACTAGCGAGGGAGTACACATCAAGACGATTTATCCCGAAGACGAAAAGAGATGGTTTCACTCCAGCAAGAACTCTTCGTGGTCCGTCAGTTATGACATTGGGATGCCGTCCGACGCGCCCATTACGGTGCGAAACAGTTTCGGCGGCGTGGAGATAGCAGGTGTTCACGGAGCTGCAGACGTGGAGAATGGCTACGGTACGCTGAATGTCCGCGACGCGGGCACCGGCCGCTGGAACAATGCGTTTGGCAGCATTGAACTCATGGGGGCCGGCGGAAATGTCTCCGTGAGCGACAACAACGGTTCCGTGCAAGTGTCGGACGTGAAAGGCACCCTTGAGGTACGCAATCGTTTCGGCAGCATTACCACGCGTGACATTCAAGGCGCAGTTACCATAACCGGCGGCAATGGCGCGGTCACGCTGGCTAATGCTGCTTCAGCGATCATTACAACTTCGTTCGGGAGCGTCGACGCCCGCAACATTCGTGGCGATCTTTCGATCCGCGACAACAACGGACACGTGGAAATCTCCACCATCGGGGGAGCTGCCGACATCACCAACAGCTTCGGCAACGTCATTTTTACGGACGTGCATGGCCGCGTGAATTGCACTACGAGCAATGGCCGCGTGAAGGGCAGCTCTGCGACGGGCGGGTCCGTGACCATTCGCGATTCCTTCGGCAACATCGAGCTGGACACCATCAGCGGCGCTCTCGACGCCGAAACCTCCAATGGGAGAATCTCGGTGCGCGACGCGCGCGGCAGCGTCACGTTGAAGTCCTCTTTTGGCGCCATCGAAGCCTCGAACGTTCCGAAGGGAATTCGCGCCATCACGGGAAACGGGGGCATCGCGCTGACCGACATCGGCGGAGATACTTTCGCCAAGACCAGTTTCGGAAGCCTCTTAACGGAACGGATCAACGGAAATTTGACGGTGGAGAACACCAATGGGTCGGTTACGGCAAGAAACGTGAAAGGTGACACAACGGTGAGGACATCATTTGCGGGAGTCACTCTCGAATCGATCGGCGGACGAATCACAGTCGACAATCAGAACGGTGCGATCTCAGTGACGGCCATGCGGCCGGCAAGCGGTTGCCGTGACATTTCGCTCAAGACGTCCTTCTCCTCCATCCGCGTGCGCGTACCAGACGGCTTAGGCTACAACCTCACAGCGAGAACCTCGTTCGGCCGGATTTCCTCGGAATTACCGATAACTTCAACGGGCAGTATCGGGGGCGATTCGCTGAGTGGGACCATCGCATCAGGCGGCTGCCAGCTTCAACTCACGGATTCAAATGGAAGCATCGAGATCGCCAAAACTCCTTGATCGTTTCCCCTATTATTTTGCGGCTCGCCGCGCACGGTCCATCGCGAATGCTTTCTTCACGACGCGTGTCGCGGTTTCCGTCAGGTGAAATCGAGAGAGTTCCTCCTCGCTCGCGAATGCCACGTCGGTTACGTCGCTCCCAGCTTTGGGCTCGCCGCTGATTCGCTCACAAAGATAATCCGCAATGACGAAGTGAAATCGCGGTCTCGGTTTGGTTTCAACTTCACTCGATCCATCACCCAGGTAAACCCGGTCGAACACCTCGATCAACTCAAGGACCCGGACCTCGATCCCCGTTTCTTCCCGCAATTCTCGAGCCACTCCTTCTATCAGACTTTCGCCGAGCTCCAGCGTGCCGCCCGGAATGGACCATTCACCGAGCAGTGGTTCGCTGCCGCGGCGGATCAAAAGCGTGCGACCCTGATCGATAATCACACCCCCGATGCCAACTACCGGCCGTTCGGGGTATTCTCTGGAAGAGGCCATTCGAATGGTCCTTCTGCCGGCGATACGATGGCGTTCAAAGCAGTGCTACCATGCGCGGGAGTTGACTTCATACCCGCGGTATATAATACGCTGCACAGTGGTGGGAACGCTCGTGCCCCCACATTTCAAACTGCTTTACGGAGGGTGGAGCCGTGATCCGTTGCCCTGAATGTTCCGCCGAAATCGATGTCGACGAAGACGAAGTCGAAGAGGGCGAGATCCTGAGCTGTCCCGAGTGCGAATCCGAACTCGAGGTCTCGCAGACGCATCCCGTCCACCTGAACCTGATTGCCGATGATTCGGACGAAGAGGACGACGAGGAAGAAGACGACAAGACCGCGGAAAATGGCGATCTCATTGACGATGATGATGACGAAGAAGACGATGAAGAAGACGAGGAGTAACAAGCGCGCCTGGCATCCTCCTGCGCTCGTATTGCCATCTAAGCTTGTAAGGAGCACCGGCATGCGCGGTCCGCAGTGGATCACCATACTCTGCACGGCAGCGCTTGTAGCTTGGGCCGCTGCGTCGTATGCACGAGCACAGGAAGGTGCGCCATCACTGCCTAATTCCACGTCCACGCCGAAAACGGCTGCGGCTACAGCGAGCAAAACGGACAAGAAAAAATACAGCCATGTAAACGATTTTTTGATTCGCGGAACGGTCTTTACGGATAAAGCCCTTTCGTTCCCGGGCGTGCAGCTTCGCATCCGGCGGGCGGGAGAGAAGAAATTTCGCTGGGAGAGCTACACCAATTCCCGCGGCGAATTTGCAGTCCGTGTGCCCCAAGGTTCAAATTATGAGATGGTCATCCACGCAAGAGGATTCACGGAGCAGACACGCGCCGTCGAAGCGAAAGCTGGCGTGAATGAGGAAAGCCTGGTATTCCGAATGCAGCCAGCTACGGGGGGCAAGGGATGAGCGTGCAGCGACGCATTTGCGGTCTGGCAGTGATTCTCGCGCTTTTTACATCTGCTGGCGTGGCTCAGGACAAGAAGCGCGAAGCGCAACTCCGAACGGTGCGCGGCGTGGTGGCGGACAAGTCCGATAGCCCGCTCTCGGGCAGCGTTGTCTTTCTGAAAAACGTGCGCACCAATTCTGTCCGAAGCAGTTATACCGACAACACCGGCAGCTATCGTTTCAGCGGCCTGGATCCAAACGCCGATTATGAACTCCATGCCGAAAAAGAAGGCGCCAAGTCAGCTGTCCGCACGGTCTCCAGCTTCGACAGCCGCAAGGACATTGTTCTGAACCTAAGAATCGACAAGAAGAAGAGCTAACTCCAATTTCCTCGACGCCCGGCACGTAAAACCTTTTTTCGCTTAGCGAATCTAATCCCACGGCTTTGCGAAATGCTACCAAGTTTGTTTTCTGATTCTGTATGACGGTATGGACAACGAATTGAAGGAATTTGGGCCGGATATTCGCCGCACGGTGTTTTCATAAGAATAAGCCATAATTCGGCACAATCTACTGTTAGCTGGGAGCTTACACAGTATTTGCGCGTTAGTATGCCATTCGGACACAGCAGCGAAAATATCGCGCAACTGCCAGTGGGAGCCGCGCGTCGAATCGTCAGTCGAGGGTGGAATATTAAATTTGCCGGGACACATCGCTATCCGGCTTGGGAGACTGCCAGCAAGCACAATGAGAATGGCTCGAAGAGTGTTAATTTCCGCCCGCTGCTTGATTTCCATCGCCCTGCTACTGTCCAGCTATCCGGCTTTCGGTCGGCCGGCACAGAGCACAGTTTTGGCCGATTCCAAGGCCTCTGTGACTGGCAGGATCACGGTAGTCTCCGGGGACGGCGTCACCAACACTCTTCCCGGGGCCACCGTGAAGTTGTCGAACCCGTCCTTGGGCCAAGCGGCTCAATCGACATTGACCGATGCGGACGGCCACTACGAATTTACCCATTTGGCTGCCGGAAACTACACGCTGGAAGCAAGCGCTGATGGCTTCAAGACATCCTCCGTCACCATAACCCTTGGAGCCGAGCAAGCGCTTGTCAAGGACGTCCTTCTGCAGATCAGTTCCGTCAACCAGCAAGTGGAAGTTCAAGGAGAGGTTGCCGAAATCGCTACGCAAAATGTGGCGATCACCGCAACAGTAAACACCGAGCAATTGGAGAGCCTGCCTTTGCCTACCCAGAAATTCACGGAGGCTTTGTCTCTCATTCCGGGTGTGGTGCGGACTTCCACAGGCAAGCTGACATTCAAGGGCCAAGCTGAAAGTCAGGGGATGCTGGTGGTTGATTCGGCGGAAAATGTGGATCCTGTCTCGGGAAGCTTCTCAGTTCCCATTCCTGTTGACATCATTCAAACGATGACGGTCTACAATTTACCCGAGAGTTCTGAATATGGAGGCTTTACAGGTGGCTTGACAACGATTGAAACAAAACCTCCCACCGGAACCTGGGATTATAAGCTGCGGGATTTCATCCCGGCGTTCCGGGGAAAGAACGATAACCTTGTGGGGCTTGCGAACTGGACGCCACGTTTTGAGTTCGGTGGCCCGCTCGTCAAGAACAAGGTGAATTTTTTGGAAGAGGTTACATACGAAATTCGAAAACAGCCTGTGCGCGGCCTGTCCTTTCCCGTCAATGAGATCAAAACGAGAAGCACTACGTCCTTTACTGACGTTCAGGTAATCCTCTCCTCGCGACAAGTGCTGAATTTCCATGTAAATACTTTCCCTCTGGAACTGGACTTCGCCAATATCAATGCGCTGATTCCGCAAACCGCGTCCACGAGCTACGGCAGAAGTGGCGTGTCCGCCGGTTTCTCCGATTCCTACCAGTTCGCCTCCGGAGCGGTCTTGAACACCCTGGTGCGCTACACCCGCTTCGACAGCAATGCCCACGGGCAGGGTCCCGCCGACATGGAGATTTCGCCTGAAGGATGGGCCGGCAATTACTTTAACAGTTGGAATCGCAATTCAAACCAATTGGAAGTCCTGCCCGCGTATCAGCTCTCAACGAAGTCCTGGCACGGCAGCCACGAAGTGAGATTAGGCGCCGATGTCTTGTATCGAAGCTATGACGGTACCAGCATTTCCCATCCGATCCAGCTGCTGGCACAGGATGGCTCGGTTGCCGAACGGATTGACTTTCAGGGAGCGGGCCTGTTGAGCGCATCGGATGCGGAGGTCTCGGAGTTCATACAGGATCGCTGGACTCTGAACAGCCACCTAACGCTCAATTTCGGATCTCGATTGACAAGTCAATCCATCGGTCGCGAAGCTTCTTTCGCGCCGCGCGTCGGCGCCGCCTATTCGCTGAATGGCGGAAACACAGTCATTCGCGCCGGTGCTGCCGAAGTGTACGGCCATGTCCCGTTGCTTGCCGCGGACTTCACCAGCAATCAGGAGCGGGTACTGAGCTTCTTCGATGCTTCCGGCGCGCTTATCGGCCAACCGATCGTTCTGGTAAATTCCTATTCTATTTCAGGCGCTCCCCCGAGTGCGCCTGGCACGCCGCGCGACCCTGGATCCAGCCCTCGCACGTTTAGTTGGAACGTCGTGCTCGAACACCAATTCCGCAAGAATCTTAACCTCCGGGCTAGCTATCTTGACAGCCAAACCCGGAATCTCTTCCTTCTTGATCAGATGGTCGATATTGCAGGAGGGACCGGAGTGCTGGCTCTGAGGAACACGGGGATTTCAAACTATCGCCAGGCGGACATTACGGCTCACTATCGACTCGGCGAGCGCGCCGATATGAGTTTCTCGTACACCTGGAGTCGGGGGCGCGGGGACCTCAACCCACTTTCGGATACTCTTGTCCCTTTTCAGGTTCCGGTGATCCGCCCAAATGCTACGGGAATCCTGTCTTCGGACGTTCCGCATCGCATCGTGGCTTCAGGATTCTTCCGCCTTCCCTGGAAAATGGTCATCAGTCCGGTGGCCGATGTACATTCGGGACTGCCATATTCAAACGTGGACGTTTTGCAAGACTATGTCGGTGTGCCCGACAAGGAGCGCTTCCCCCTTTACTTCTCGCTTGACGTAAGACTCTACCGGGAATTTGCATTCCACATCCCGCGCACGGACCGGGCCAAAAAGCATAAGTTTCGCCTGGGCGTCTATTCGACGGATCTCACAAATCGCCAAAATCCGCATGACGTATTCAACAACGTTACTTCTCCCAATTTTGGAGACTTTGCCGGCTTTCAACGGCGATACACCGGCCTAGTGCTGGATTTCATTCAGTAATGCGCGGCAGTTGCCGGGGTGGCAGCTTGCCAGTACCTCCCACCGGCAAGGACATTAGGGGAGGTGCCGGAGCCAAGACCTGCAGTGCCCTGGGTACCGCTTCGATTTCCAGCGGCGTTGATCCAAGGATCTCACCATCCCCGTGGAACACGGTGGGCTTCGGCGTCGTCAGTCTGACCTTGCGCACCTGCCATCGTTTCACGCGGGATGTTCGAAGCTCACCGCTCCCCATCAGCCGCGGCAATAGTCGCAATACTCCTATGGTGCCGATATCTTCGATCAGGACAACGTGGACTGATCCGTCTTCAATGGTCGCACCCGGAGCCAGTCTGAGACCGGCACCGTACGTCGGGGTTTTCAGCGCGGCCACCACCAATGCTTGGGCTTCCTGGGGGATAAGGTCACTACCTGGAAAGTCCACGCGAACTTCAAAGGGGACGAATCCCACAAGAGCGCGCAGAGCAGAGGCGATGTAACGAGATCGGCCCGGCAAACGACGATACCTACCACTCGCATAGCGCGCGGCCTCGGCGTCGAGTCCTATGCCACCTCCGCCCGCGTACAAACGGATTCGTCCCTCGGCTGTGTGCACTCTCAGAAGATCGACTAAGCGCGGTTCACCGCGCAGGATGGCGTCCGCCGCGTTCAGCGGGTCGCCCGGCAAACCGAGCGCGGCGGCGAAATCATTGCCTCCTCCAACAGGGAGGACGCCCAGAAGCACCTCCGCTCCGAACGCTGCATTCGCCAATGCTTGAAACGTTCCGTCTCCTCCCATGGCAAACAGGGCGCGCCGGCCTTGTGAAATGGCATTCTGTGCGAACGATTCAAGTTCCAGCGCACTTTTTGTCATCACAAATTGTGCGAGGACGTGGAATGACTCAAAGAGCTTCTGAATCTGAGTCAGATAAGAACGCGCCCGGCCCCCGCCGGCAACGGAGTTCACGAACACCGTAACTGTAGATTCGCGCAGAATGTTGAGAGTTTCCGCGCGATCAATCATGCTTGTGTTCCTCAACTTGCATTGTTGCTTTCGGTCTAGCTACTTGCCAAGCTTGGAGGATGCGGATCGATAAGAAGTTCAAAGAATGGTGCCGGCGGGGGGAATCGAACCCACGGCCTAGGGATTATGAGACCCTCGCTCTACCACTGAGCTACGCCGGCATAGGAGCAGTTCTTTATGCTACGGATTCGCGTGCGAAGGTGTCAAGGAGTTGTACCCCCCCAGGCAGTCTACGAGCCTCCGACCGAGGAATAACTATAGGATCCTGCTTGCTTGCATTATCTTCCAGGAATTTTCAGAGAATCCTTAACCAAGATAGGGGCCCGACCTGTGCCTGTTGGTCCTATAATCTTTGGTACTAGGGTACTGTTGACCCGTACCGGCTCAAATCCTATCCTGCTCGGGATCGGACACTGTCCCACCTATCAGCGTAGGCGAAAGCTTATCGAAAAGATGGGACAGGAAGGTGTGTATCGATTCGGTACAGGCTCATCGCTTGAGCTACTTGACATTGGTCCGCTAAGATATACACTGCCACCGGGGTTGTACTATACCTCGGAGGCACAATGTCACGAAAACTCACGGTTGTATTGCTCGCCATGCTGGTCCTGGTTGGCGCGATGAGCTTGAAAACGGTGGTTGTCACTCACGGTGATGGCTCCGTGATCATGGCGAACGGCAGCGCACCACAGCCGCCGACACCATGGAAGAATGGCAGCGCGCCACAGCCGCCGACGCCATGGAAGAATGGCAGCGCGCCGCAGCCGCCAACGCCCTGGAAGTAATCCGCTGAACTAATCTTTTGCGGATAAGGACTAGGGCACGGCAAGGATGGATTCGTGCTTGGTCCCTACGAATACGTTGTCTGGCTTTTGGGCACTCTTCTGGAGTGTGCGGTGCTGGTGTGTGCATTCAAGAAAAATGCACTCCGGCGTTATGTCCTTCTGAATGTGTACATGGCCGCCTCGGTGCTTTTCAGCATCGGCCGGTACAACATCCTCAGCCACTATGGCTTCACTTCTAAGGAATATCTCTACTTCTACTATTATTCGGACTCCCTGCTTACCATTGCTCTTTATTTTGCCTTGGTGAGCCTCTATTCTCACATTTTCGCTGACTTGAATGCCGAGCGGTACATCAGGCTAGGGACGGTAATCCTTCTTTCTGGAACCGCGTTGTTTTCGTATGCCGTCGTTCAGCA
>WNFQ01002047.1_pt1 | contig 39436 bp, 47 predicted proteins | sample 5400171 | NCBI WGS metagenome assembly WNFQ01 (sample SAMN13153356, study PRJNA577476) | soil metagenome | isolation source: 20 cm soil under Madrone tree | place: USA:California | collected 2016-06-14
TTGGAATCGAACTTCTGCATGGCGTAGCAACAAGGTACAGGGCGGTCACAGATAGCCTAGTCTTCCTATTATGTATAACAGCTCATATGTCAGACCTCACCAAAAGTGGGAGAGGATATGCGAGGGGAGGGGACAACGATAGGGGAACCGGCTCGAGTCAGGGTGTACATATTGCGAGTAGGAAAATATGGTTAGGGAGTGAGGGTGAGCATGCTCGACCGCTTGATATCCATCAACGACCGTATGTATCCCACTCTCCCCGTAAGTCTGTCTCTCCCGTCTCAGCTTCTAGGAGGCATAATTGACCTTCTCTTTTTTGCCTTACCTTTTTTTTCACTTGGTGGCCACGGGCACGTGTATCACCTTGATCTCATCCGGTGGAAAACCACGCTGTGAGATTGTGATGGCTATGGGGTACAGTACTACATTTGAGGGTCCCTCTCCGCCTTTAACACCCGCGCTTTTGAAGGCGGGGGAAAATAAAAGTTGGTGGAAAGAGCTGCTGCTGGTATGCTTGGCGGCGGCAGTGTGAAAACTCCCCTGTAGCTAGGGCGTTCAGCCCTGAAGTTGTGGTAGTGGTCTTGGGGTTGGAAGGGGTGGAGGCAGCACGTTTGGGAGGGGTGTTCTTCCAGCATTTGACCGTGAACACGTGCCCAAACCAAACATAAACATGTAGGGGTCTGTGGGTGAAGAAGGTCCTGGGCATGCAGAGTAAATGAGGACGGAGTTGAGAATGGGCAGCGCTTGGGGAGCGGAAGCACTCGCGGTCACGCGGTAGCTGAAAATGAGGCTTGCAAGGAGGAGGTTTTGCTCCACTCTAGAAAGATCAGCTTTCTCTTCGTCCGTTGATGGTGGCGCAAACTCCTGATGCCGACGACCTCATGTCGTTTGGCTAGGTATACTGTTGCCACATTGCCTTCCTTTTATCATGACTTTGAAGTTGCCCCAATTCTGTGCTCTACCCACCACTCTTCCTCTTTTCTTTCCATGACGACCTCGACCTCCTCCTTCACGCGGATATTTCGACGAGAAAAACGTCGTCTGGATGAACAATACGTCCAGGATGCCTTCCACGCCTTTCTCAAATCCTCCCTTGCCCGAGCCAAGGCCGAGCGCTTGCTTGATGTCAACGCCCTTAGCACCGCCGAAGGGGATTTGATGATCACAGGTGCGTTCCTTCAGGCCTCGTCCAAAGCTTACAATTCACCACGCATCGATGGTCATTAGGGCCCGCATTATGCCTCTATTTCGCCGCACTGAACTCCACCACCAAACCTCCTTCATTCCCTCTTGAACAGTCCTTATCTTCCCCTCGACAAGACATGTACCTCTCGCTCGCCAACTGTCCCGTAGCCTTCATCCCCTTTCTCGAAATCTGGTCTTCCTGCGTCGTTACCATCCAAAATCTCGCACCAGTATACAAACCCGATCTTCCGCGCATCGTCTGCGGCCTACCACCCGTCGTCAAGCCAGTACTTTCCGACTTGTACAACCTCGCTACGAAATTACGGTACATCGCCGCCGAGATTAGCCAGCGGCGCTCGTTCCAAGATCGCTTTGCGAGCGATCTACTTGATGTCGGCGCTGACGGCTCAATGGGCTCGGAGGCTTTAACGACGTACACGCGGTCTTCAGTACCTTCACGAACACCAACGATCGCAACGCGGACTAGTCCAGCAATAGAAATCATCCGCGAGACGCTCTACGCAGCACTAGCTAACGTACTTGCAAGCACACCGTCCCTCAAATCCCTCCTCCAATCCAATCCACCCCACGCATACCTCGGCGCCGTCGCACTCGCCATCCTCTCCGTCTCCACTTCTCCCTCCTTCCTCGCTGCCTCATCCAACAACAACAACGTTGTTTTCCTAGGCGTGCGGGACATCCCACTCACACTATCAGATTGTCCCGAATACCTACGTCCATTAATGAGTGACTTTACCGCTATAGGGTGCGACGCGGTGAATATGCAGGAGGACGACGACGACGTAGAGACTTTCCGACTTGCGCAGGGAGGCCGCACGGGAGAGCGGGCTGTGCCGCGGTTGGATCGCGCCCGTCTCTTGTTGGCGCGGGGGACTGGATACGATGTTGATGGTGGTGGTGACGGGCGCCTGAGTGCGGACGGCCGTGTGGTCGCGTTTGCGAATCGAGTGAATGCGCTCGCCTTGGCTATTACGCAATTGAAACACTTCAAGGAGAGGCAGGACGGGGTGTTCAGGGTGCTCGCTGGTGTTGGATCGTCATTGTGAGGCTGAGGCGACACGCGGCGATGCATGACTCTGGTGTATTTTATCTTGATTGTATTCTTTGTTTGAACGTAGTGCGCTCGTTGTAGCGGGTAAATCGAGCGCATCTTATTCTCGACGTGGTACAATACTACAGTCGACGCTCTTATAAGTCATAGCTCCATTAGGGCATAATCTCCCAAAAGTGATAGTTTTTGGAAAAAACCATGTTGGTTTGCGGGCCATAACGCATAATTTCTCATACCTCATAATGCATACCAATTTTCAGAGAAAAGTGCATATTTTTCGGGCTAAGTTTGCCTCAGATTCACACTCCGAGTCGGATCAGAGCGGAATGGAGCACCTGTCAGCCACACATCTGACTCGACGACATCGTTTTTCCTTGCCCATTGCCTCCGCCTCCCTCTCAACCACCGGTGCAACCACACAAGACTTCCGTGATCTTCTCGATCCAGAAGGTGAGAGAGATGTCAAGGATGGGGACAACAGTGACCAGGCCATTTTCGAGGCTGTCATGGCACGGCATGGGGAGGGGGCTGCACAAGATGATGATGAGGGTGAGATAGATCCACGACCATCACCTGCTGAGGCATTGGCTGCAGCATCAACACTCATCCGATTTGTTATGGAGATTGATGAGCCATTTGCACGGAAGCTTGAGCAGTTGTTACTCACCTTGGGCAGGCACGCTCAAAATATGGTAGATACCCAGATTACATCTTATTTCATTCCAAACTAGCTATCTCAGCGTACAATAATGTTCTATAATTTTTTTTTCAATTTTTGTTGATTTAATTAGACGCTTTTGGCCCTATTCGGGCATCTCGGTGTTTCATTCTCAAACTGCATAGCTCCGAAAAGGCATACATATTGCTCACAACCGAGAGGTATGACTTATTAGAGCGTCGACTGTATATTAGAGCGTCGACTGTACTTGGAAGATTATAACGCCAAACAAAGCGAGGAACAACCTCGTGCAATTATAGAGAAACCAGGAACACGAGTTGAACGCAGCATCGTCGTCATCAAACGCAGAGGCAACAAATTCAAGTCGTCTCATGATAGCTTGCAAGCAAAAATTTGCAAACCCGGGTTCAATAGGGGTTTAAAATATAGCTGACTTACTGTTATTTGGGATTAGAAAATATAGCTTTTGGTGGAGGAAAAAAACAGGTCTCAAGACAGTTTTGAAGAGGATTCGCAGCAATTCTGTGGACGCATCAGTGCGTCCGTTCTTGGTCACACGATGGAGATTTCACAGGACGACATGACCGCCACTTATCACAGTATTAATTAGTATTAATTAACTGGTTAACGAATACCGCGCTGCTATCCCTGGAAAAACCCCTCACTCGCACCAAAAGGCTCGCTTGATCAGTCGCTCCATGGATGTGTTCACGCATTGTCCACAATCGAATGCCTCACTGTACACTGTCATTGATAGAACTATTACTAAAACAAAGGGACGAAGAGTCCAAGAATATGTATTTCGTAGTATGGTATTTGCCAATATATACGTGCAGGGTAGGGGGAAAAGGGGAGTGTGATGTGTAGCGAGCTGAAAAGCTAATTTTTTCAAGTGACCGGCAACCGTTCTGTTTGGAAGCCAAAGTACTGAGGTCCGAGGGTCTCCACAAGCGCCCAATCATGTGAAAGAGCAGTTTCATACTCCCACCCGCGTGTGGGCAGGGAGGAGTGGCGGACCACGCGGTCGTTACGGCTTGCGGAATTCGCATAGCACGGTGTAGATCGTGTTGAACGCCGTGTATATCTCCTCCCGCACCTTCACACGCGGACGGAAATATCAGCATTTGCAATAAGAACCCAGTTAGCACCCGAGACCAGTTACCTTGGCGCCTGTGAGAACAATCTTTCCTGACACGAAAATAAGAAGTACGACTTTAGGTTTGATCATACGATAAATGAGCCCGGGAAAAAGCTACAGAGCGTTCAGCCTGGGAATCTGGGTAGGACACACTTGGGACGCGTACCTCTGGCTCATAACTACTGAACTGTCCGTGGCTGTACGCAAGACCCTCGAGACGAATCGGGAATTTGACGTCGCAGCTGCCCACGATGTTCTGAATCTTGAATTCAGAAAACTTGGCGTCAAAGCCAAGCTTCTGGACAATGCGCGCGTACTTGCGCGACGCCAAGCGCGAATCATCTTCGCTCTTTGCACCAGTCACGACCATCTTGCCCGACGCGAAAATAAGTGCGGTTGTTTTAGGATCGCGAATCCGCATGATGACTGCGGCAAAACGCTATGCATATGAAAAGAAGTAGCACACGTGCTCGCGTCGTGTCAGATTACTCAGTTGTACCAACCTTTGGGTTATACTCGGCATTGCGGGCGTGCAATGCAATCGTTTTGAGGTCCAGGCGGCAGTCGAGGTTGACGGTCGCGACGATGTTCTGGAGAGTAGGTACAATACCCTCAACGGCGGTGATGTGTTGTTGCTCAAGGGTGAGCGGAACAGGGGTTGCAGGAACCTGAGCAGATGGCGTCGATGGACCAGCAGAAGCGGCGGCCACACCACTCTGGGCCGGGACTTGCGAGGCAGACGTGGACGTCTGAGAAGGCTGAGGAGTAGACTTTGCAGCCGTCGTCTGGGAATTATAGAGAGATTGTTGTAGTGTAGGAGCGGCCGTCACCGGCCCTGGACCTGGGAGTACCAGACCAGAGGTACCATAATATGGGTTGTTGGAGGAAGGGAGAGCGAGACCATTGGGTGACCCTTGTTGCTGTTGCTGTTGCTGCTGTTGTGGTTGTGGTTGTACTTGTGTCTGAGACTGCGGGGGCTGATATTGCGAGCGACCACCAAAGTTGAGCTGACGAGTAGGAAGAGAGAACGAGGACATGAACAGCGACAACGGCGAACAAAGATTTTCAAGGGCGTGGGAAAGTCCGCCGGGGGGGGAAAAGTATTCAACTCTACGCGACCCTGCGGCTTTATATATTCAGTCAACTTCAAACTCCGACGATTACTTGTCAGTCAAACCTTAAATCACTCCTTGATCTCACATCCGACATTTGTTTGATGGTGGCCTCATCGACTACCCCGGCTTGTTTACCCCCGTATTCCCTATTCTCAGCTTTGCTGTCATTTCGTGGGTGTCTCATAAGACTTGAGGTTGCATGTCCTTGACGCGATCGTGGCTCATTCGCACTCTCTCTTCTTTCCGCGGTCCAACAAGGTGCCTTGGGCGACAACCACTGAATTCAGTTCTCCACGCTATTGGAGTGCTCAAAGCGGTTTATCAGCTCGTTCAAGCATTCAAGCATATTCTTAGGCTTCTCAAATTATGGGCGCTCTATAGGGACTTATCAGTTCTTCTGTGTATCGCCTATCACTCAGATGCTGTGTATACAGTATTGGATCGTTCCCCGACTTCCCCGTCTTTCCTCGTTCCTGGGAGACGCTAGGTCCCAGATGCCAACGGGCACCGCATGGTCCGTGCGCTGAATTTGTGCTTATTTGCACATATTGAGCGTTCAGAACATTCTGGATGGTTACCTTTTTGGGCATCGTCCGAGTCATCGACTGCGGACGCTTGGCTTTGCTTGTGTTTGGTTGCCCGTCCCGAGCGTTTGATGCTATCTACTGTGGTCATTATTGAACCAATCTCTTCTTAGCATTTAGCAACGAGTAACTGTCCTAGCGACACAACGCAACTCCCAGCTCTGCGAGATCGTTACCAATCTTGATGTAGTAGTAATCACCTGCATGCAAGTCATCAGAATCAAAGTAGTTCTGTTTATGAGAACGCTATGCACCATAGATGGTCCCCGTTAGGTTGTTTGGTGGGGACGCGGGATTGTTAACCGTCCCGTTAGATAATAAGCTCTGCCATGTAGGTGCCCAAAATGCATTTGTTGTGTCATTTAAAATCTACAGAGAGCGTTCAGGCCTTCAGGACGTATACTATATAACAGTGGAAAAGGGTGAGAATGACAGGCACCTGTATCGCCGCGTGTAAGTAATGTGATACTCCGCTCTGATTCGCGGGGACAATGCTTTGTTCTTGCTTCGCAAGCACCAGGAGCCCGTTCGCAGCTATCATCGCCGCAGAGGTGTCTGCAGGTCGCGCTGGGACCAGTGGTGCGTTGAAATCCCATGGAATGATCCCATCTGCGGGAATATTATTCAGGAAGTAGTCCGCCATACGCCGCGCTGTATCCAGGTAGCGCACCAGCCGTGTACGACGGTACACTTTGCGAGAGTTTCAGGAGAATAATTAAAATGAGAATGTAATACATGTCACCTACTGTTGGCGAAGCCATAAACGCCCCATGCCTGACCGCGGCTCCAAGTGCTCGAGTTGGAGTATCCCTGCACTGTGCGCTGTGCGATGACAGCGCCGGTCGTCGCGTTGTAATCAACGACTTGAAACGACGACCCTGTAAAGATGTCGTGAAGGGAGGACAAAAAGTTGTACAAAGTTTCGGGAAGGCGAACCGTCAGGACGAACATTGTTCACCATAGTCTTGTCGGCGTGCGAGACGGCAATTTGGCGCAGCGTATCGTTGCCCGTGAGATCCGCGGCGTTGAAAAGCACATCGAGGGTCATCATGTTGTCGATAATCACCTGGAAATCGGACGGATTTGCCGTATCCCAGCTGCGCGTGCAGCCTACAACGGGGTTAAAGCGGGCCGCCAGCGCAGCAGCGAACGTCTCGACAGCGTGCCGTGCGGTTTCATTGTGTGGATTGCTGGTGCACGAAAATCATATGTGAATTAGGGAAACCGTGGAAGAGCGGGCAATGTCGAGCCACAGTTGTCTCGTTGTCCAGGGCATGGAGCGCGGGCAGAGCGCGGCACGCTCAGCGAGGGCGTAGAACGTTGCGGGGAGGAAACCGGACGTCCATGTGTCTGCACGAAGGAAGATCCACTCGCCGGTGTCGCGCGTGGTATACTGTGGATATGAGCCAGGGACACCTTGAGCTAGCCGCGAAGTAGCGAGCAGTTTCTGTGCGATGAGGGATGAGAAGAGCTCAGGGGGAAGTAGGGGATACCCAAAGGCGGAAGTCAAGAATAGCACCGCAGAGAGGAGAAATCGACGCATGGAACATCGCTATTTTCTTCTAGACTACTTATACAGCCGTTGACAGGTGGCCATTCATCCGAGGACGTCCATTGAAAAGGTTGTAGGTTACAGTACACGTCTCGCCACTTCACATGGAACAAATGGCATTATGATCTCTACAATTCTCCCGAGAATTACATGCCCTTACGAGAGAGACGGCGTCGTGTAATCGGCTCAGTGTCTTAAGTTATCATGAAACTGTTCAGCCACAAACGTTACAGGGAAACGTAAACGCCGACCTACAATAAGACTGTGTCTACGTGTTGACCGATTTCTATGCGGTCTCCTAAGCTTGAGTACTTGAGTGGTTATCACGGTCAACATCATGCCCCGGAAAGGCACCAATAGGGTTGTTGCCGCTATATTAGAGTGCTCTTGGCAGTGATTTTGCTCAATCCTGCACCGGCCAGAGAAAAAGGGATCACGATTACGAGATTCTGCCAGAGCGAGGTGGTGTTCAGAAGCTTCTGTGGTAGGGACAGAAATCCTCCTGCTAAAAAACAAGGCCCGATCCCTTCTTATTTGTCAGAGAGATAATGAATTGCTTTGGAGGGGCGTGCAGCAGCTTCAGAGGATAAAACAATCCCGAGTCATTGCCGGACGTGCTTCTATTTCCTAATCTTCAGAACATGGGAGCTGATCAGCCGAGCAACATAAAGAATGGTTACGGAAAAGTTGGAGAAAATCTGAATATGTAGTGCACCAGTGAGTGTCGGGGCTCTGTGATCTGATGGTTGCGCAGTAGTTGCGCAGTGTCTTGTTGAGGGACGGGAGTCAGCAGGCCGAGGGCCGAGACCGTGTCCCATAAAGGGCTGGAGTGGCTATTAGCCGGAGCTCCGGACTCCGGAGCAGGGCCGGCTCGGCGCTCGAACTCGAAAGGTTTGCTCGTGCCCGTGCTCGTGTTCGCCTCATATCCTCCTTTCTCTTATTCTCTCCCCCCCCTTGGCCCTTTTCATTCCATCTATAGACCTCGCTTTCAATATGTCAACGGGTTTCGGCGCAGAGATTGTCGGCACAGTCAACAAATTGCAAGATGTCTTCACAGCCGTGGGCTCGAGTGCTGCGCAGATAGACCTTCCACAGATTTGTGTGTTGGGTAGTCAGAGTAGTGGGAAGAGTTCAGTTCTTGAGGTGCGCCGCAGTAATATTTCCTCAGGATTTATTGCTGATGCCTATCAATAGAACATTGTTGGCCGAGACTTCTTGCCTCGAGGCTCCGGCATTGTCACACGAAGACCTCTCGTATGTCGACTAGGAAGGCCTTGTATTCGTTCATTTCTCATTCGAGATATAGGTTTTACAACTCATCCACCGACCTGCAACCACGCCAACGACGAATGGTGTCGTAGGTGAGCCACCTCGCAAACTCATACTTTCGTAGCCCTCATGGATCTCCTAGCCAGTGGTCCGGGTGTAGACCCACGGATCAGCGAGAACGAGTGGGGTGAATTTCTGCATCTTCCCAACGAGAAGTTCTATGACTTTAACAAAATTCGTGCTGAGATCATCCGCGACACTGAGGCCAAGACAGGTCGCAACGCAGGCATTTCCCCACAACCCATCAATCTTCGTATTTTCTCACCCAACGTCCTCACCCTTACCCTTGTCGACTTGCCCGGATTAACCAAAGTTCCCGTTGGCGACCAGCCAAAAGACATTGAGAGACAAATCCGTGATATGCTCTTCAAATACATTTCCAAATCTGCTTGCATAATCCTCGCAGTCACCCCAGCCAATACCGACTTGGCCAATTCAGATGGTCTTAAGATGGCCCGCGAAGTCGATCCCGAGGGGACGCGGACAATTGGTGTTCTTACCAAAGTTGACCTGATGTGAGTACCGAATAAAGCCCTTGGCCCATAGACCACGCTAACGCCGGTGGATGCAGGGATACCGGCACTGACGTCGTTGACATTCTCGCGGGCCGCGTTATTCCTTTACGTTTGGGCTATGTACCCGTCGTGAATCGTGGTCAACGTGATATTGACACGTCTAAGCCAATCACCCAAGCGCTCGAGGCTGAGCGCCAATACTTTGAGAGTCATCCTGCCTACCAAAACAAAGCACAGTACTGTGGCACACCGTTCCTTGCGCGCAAACTCAATATGGTATGTGGCGCGTTCTCGACCTATGATCGCAGTATCAATGCTTCCACCTTGTAGATCCTGATGCACCACATTCGAGCGACACTCCCAGACATCAAAGCGCGTATCACCGCGCAGCTACAGAAGTTCAATGTGGAGCTGCAATCGCTCGGTGGACCGCTTGGCGACGGGAACTCGTCGAGCATCGTACTCAGCATCATCACCGAATTTACGAACGAGTTCCGCACAGTGATCGACGGTAATACGAATGACCTATCGCTTAATGAGCTGTCTGGCGGTGCTCGCATATCATTCGTGTTTCATGAACTGTTCAACAACGGTGTCAAGTCCATCGATCCATTTGACCAAGTCAAAGACGGTGACATCCGGACGATCTTGTACAACTCATCGGTTAGTACGAGATGTTTCCATGTTCTCGTCACGTGCTGATGTATGAATTAGGGTTCGACCCCCGCCCTCTTCGTTGGGACGGCTGCCTTTGAAGTTATTGTGAAGCAGCAGATCAAACGACTTGAAGAACCTGGGCTTAAGTGCTGCCAACTCGTTTATGATGAGCTTATCCGCATTCTTGGCCAACTCCTCACGAAAATAGTGCGTTCGTTGATTGTATATACCCTCCATCCTCTAAAGGTCTTTCGCGCGTGCTCAGCAAGCGTTCCGCCGGTACCCTGCACTACGTGAGCGCTTTAACAGCGTCGTTGTCAACTTTTTCAAGACCTCGATGGCTCCGACAACGAAGCTTGTATCCGATATGGTCGCAATGCAGGCCTGCTATGTCAACACGACACATCCAGATTTCCTCAATGGGCATAAAGTACGCCTCATATTTTTGTTTTCCTTCCAATTTTTTCACCCCCGAAGGCCATGGCACTCGTGACAGAGCGCCTAAACGCAAACAAGCCCGCGACACCGGAGCCCAAGCCCGGAGGAAAGTTGAACGCCGCGCAACTGAATAACAACAAGGACCTTGAAGTCGACATCAAGAAAGAAGAACCGAGCTTCTTCGGCAGCTTCTTCAGCTCAGCAAAGAGCCAACAGCAGAAGGCGAAGAAGGGTCCGCAGCCAATGGAGGCGGTAATTACATTTTCTTATATGCCTATGGCATCGTGGGCTGAGTGTCTCTATGTATATATAGCCACCCACGGTCATTCGCCCGCAGGCTGCGTTGAACGAGCGCGAAACGCTCGAAACTGAAGTCATCAGTGCGTCTTTAGCAACTTGCTACACAAAGCATTGCTGACCTAATGTTGTAGAGCTGCTCATCCACTCGTACTTCAACATTGTAAAGCGCGAGATGATAGACATGGTGCCCAAAGCAATCACACTGACCCTCGTGAATCACTCGAAGGAGGACCTTCAGCGCGAACTCTTACAGGAGTTATACAAGCCCGACGTACTCGAGGACCTGCTCAAGGAGAGCGAGCTTGTCGTCGCGCGACGGAAGGAAGTCGTTGGAATGGTCTCAGCGCTCAATAAGGCTGAGGAGTGCGTCCTCTTTCCTTATTTGCCACGCCGCGTCTGGATTGGTGACACTTCATTTGCATTGTTTACAGGATTGTGGCGGGTGTCTGAGGGCGCGCTATCGATTCCATTTGTGGTTAATACTTTTGTTCTTCTTTCCACCTATTTCTATATTACCCCCTTGTCTAACTGCGAGTGCACTAATAATACCCGTGCTGGACCTGGTCAATTCTCTTTTCATCCCCCTTTTGTTTTCAAGGGCCTTCGCTTGCGATGGATGGCTTTGTCTTGTGCGCTTTTTCTCTTTCCGCCGTAGTCTCGGTAAGTTGGGACTTTCTTCGGGGCTTTATATCTGTGCGCGTGGATCTGAAGTGGTCGTGGGTGGTTGAAAATGTGTCAGGCGCGATTGGCACACGCATTTCCCAACTCTGCACTCTATGCGCCCGCAGTTCTAAACATCCACAAGAACTATTGTAGTGTAAAGCCAGACCGCAAAGTCAATGCAACCGTCCGATTTTAAATTCGGGGCCTCGTTCATTTTACGGACCTCCTCTCTAATTCCCCATCCCCACAATACCCTCTCCGAACTCACTCACATCTCAACTTCCGTCGGCAGTTCCGCTGACAAAACTTTACTTCGCAAGCTGGGGCAGAGCCAGATGGACATCATGCTGGATGGATACATAGCGCAGACGCTTACCCCTTTCTACACCGAAGAATATTTGAATATTTTCATGAGCGGTCTTAACAAACAACGTGGATCACTTTTCGTGTATAACAATCAATGGATCGTTGCGCGCCCAAAGGTTGCACAACAGCAGCAGCAGCAGCCGAAACAGCAGAAACGGCGACGGGGCAAAGCCAGTCCCTCGGCTCCCGCATCAAAGCCCATACCCGTCAAGCATGCCGCCGATACCGATTACGAAATATTCGACCGCAAAGTCAATCTCCACATGGGCACCATCGTGCCTCAACCCTCAGCGATCGGCATCTCGAAGAAAACGGGCGTGCTCAGCCCGATATTCTTCATCCAGCGCGATGGCACTCTCGGCATACCGTACGAGTTCCCTTTTCCGAAGCGATCCACTCTCCATAATGCGACGGCGCTGGCGACTACAATACTTAAAAGGGGAAACCAGAACGCGCGGATAAGGCTGCAGGTGCGCCCCCTTCTCCTGCGAGACGCTCTCGCGCGGAGGGTATTAGTATGTGTGACCCGTTGTTAATGCTTTTTTTTCTTCGCATTTCTCCTGTAGTGGCCTGGGTATCAACAGCTCCAATACGAGTTTAGGATACTGGATAGACGACTAGAGAAACAGGTGCCCATCACGATGTCCCGCCTCGTCGAGCGCGTCATACGGGGAATTCACCGCCTATTTATAGTAAGTCAATAATAGCCATTCGTTCACCATAGTTTCTTGTTCACTCTTACCCAACAAAACGGGCTTCTCGCGGATATTGACGATTTGTTCCTTACGTTTTAGGAAGGCAAGCGTGACCCAGATACGTTCCAGTTCAACGAGCGATGGAAGCTGGGAGATGATGGGATCCAAGCGAACGAACTTACCATAATTGGTCTGATTCACATTTCAAAGGGCATGTGGGTGCCGATACTCCAGCTGGCACGGCACATCATGCCGAGATGGGATTGGGAACACAACAGACAGCCTGTGCCCGAGAAGCAGTCAGATGGCAACAACCAGTCAAAAGATGACGAGCAGTCAGAGGAAGGCTAGGACTAGTTCGCTGCATGGTGCAAATGCAAAAATAAAGACATTGTGCCCACTGATTAAGAACAACAAAAGACAGTCTCCCTCAGGCTGGAGATGACCAGTCCTCTTCATCATCTCTGTATGACTGCCTTGTCCGCAACAAGAGGTAGTACGGCCACAAACAGCGTGTGAATTCAAGTCTCCGAAGAACCTGTACGCGCGTACGCAGTTACTCCACGGCCATCTAAAATACTAAATGATCATTATCGTAAGATGACGAAATTTTCAAATGGCCATTACAGCTTGAAGTGCTAAGTTGCAGCGCGAGTGAGTCCGGGATGGCAGAGATAAGATCTAGAGAGAGGAAACCAGTAAAGAACGGTAGAAGGATCGTACTATGACCCGGCGGTGCGGACGGTGCAAAGTCGCGATGACAATGCTAGCGAAAAGTCCAATCAGAGAGAGAAAAAGGGAGAGAGCGTCCTGAGACGGCTGCGACTCGCAGCCAGGCGTTTGACTTGCACGTGGCATTCGATGCGAAAATGAATACTCTACAACGCTAAGTCATGCGCGCACAGCTAAGCGTCTCCGGCAATCACGTCCTGTCGTACTATAATATCGTAGGGTACAGCAGAGAGAAGAGAGCCGAGGCAGTGTGCCCGAGAAGTCCGAGAGTTGTCCGACGACACCGAAAGATATAAAACGAGCGGTAACAGAGAGAATGAATGAGAGTTAGACCGAAACTCAGGAAGTGAGAGGGACCACTAACGCAACGGGGAACTAAAGTAGAAAGAAATACACAGCACCAAGGGCAGCTAAACCAAGTCCAGCGATCCGAGGTGAGATCGACTCAACATGTCGGAGGAGAGATCGAGGCTAGGACGCCCCGGACGGTTCAGATCGTGCGGTTAGATTAGGGGCATTGGAGCGGTCTGTGCAAGCGCAGCCACAACGACCACCTTACAAGCGTCTACAGATCAAAGAATGCACAGTGCTTACAAGCGGCCCAGACCCAGGTTCAAGGAGCAGCCGACTCGAACGGAACCTCGGAGGGACGAACTTGAAGCTTGAAGCTTGAACTCCCGCGGACTGTCCCGCTTGATAACCTTTGGTTAGGTTGATTAAAAAGACTATAATATGTTTGGTTGAGTCCCCAAAGTGACGGTTGCACGCGTGATGCAGCGCACAGGTGATTATCGTCGAAATATATGATCGCCGGGCGGCCCGGGCCTTCAGGCGCCGTGCCACTGGCAATCAACATGCAGTAGACACCCAACAGTGTGATTTAAACTTACTACAGTATCCGAGTCCAGTCGTGACCTCAGACTCTGCGCGCACTATCCACTGGCAGGCTGCACGGAAGTGCGACACTAGGAGGACCAAGCAACTTGGGCAGCTCTGGCTATGGTCGGTGTGTTACGAAATGAGTCAAATATTACTAGTAAGTTAGTAATAATTGGGGCCCCGGGCATGCGAGCATGTGGGTGTGGGGTGAATAGGTGATGCGAGTATGATGCGGTGACCATGACGGCCGTATCAGCCAAGGCAACAACTGCCAGTGCCCGGTCTGACTCACCCCCGGACCACAACCACAACCACAAGAAGTTCAAGGCAAAAAAAACAAGGCAAAAACCTAGTTGAGGACTTACTCATTCCTCCGACGCGGATATCAAGCACCATAACGCAAATAGCGACGAAAATAATTCCGGGGAGAGAGGGATATTTGCCAATTACCCTACTCTGAAAAGTCTGCGACGTGTGAAGACGTCGTTCGCGAGTCGATTAGCCTTGGCTGTGGACTTACCCCAGTTGCCAGCGCTACGGGTAGACACGTTAGACGTTAGACTAACTTCCAGAGGTGATGATGACCGACCCATGTGACTGGACATGTGAGCTGGACCTGCAATGCCACGTCGTGCATTTGATGTTGATGTTTGATTCGGAGGACATTGCCAGACTGCCAGTGTATTCATAACTCTGTCCGAATGGGGGTCTGGCATCATCACGGGATCTACTTGGCAAACCTTATAGGCTCCTACTCCACTCGTCATTGCTCAGTTAAACTGATTTATACTCAGCTCCAAAGCAGAGCACTGGCAGAGTGGTAACTCTGGCCCAACACTTGGAATCACCCCCCCCGTTTTTTCGTGGTCGACTCGAAATTTGTCCGCGGATCTCAGGCGACTTGCTGTGCGTCATCCTCCCACCATGAGCATTCGATAACTGATTTGATCAGACTTTCAAGAACGGAATGGTCAAATTACAGTGGAGCTATGCGGGTTTGATCACGGGTGCCATATCCAGTGTCTCAGTGCCTGGCTTAAAAGGGCCACCTTGTGAAGCGACTTTTGGCATCTCATCTCATCCCATCCCATCCCATCACATCACTCTAGAAAACTTCGCCAACAATGTCTCCTGCACTCTCAATTGAAAATGGGACCAATTGTATCTCATTGAACGACAAGCCCACTACCCCTGTAGCCGTCTACTGCGGTGCCCATACAGGCACCGAGCCCACTTTCCATCACGCAGCAACTTGTCCGATTGTCGTTCCATTTGTTTCCTATTGCAGTGCCACTGTTCAACTCCGCTACTCTCGCTGACTTATATCTGAATTACTTTTTTTCAAATTAGCCTTGGGGCACGCCCTCGCCACGCAATCACGCCCGCTTGTGTATGGTGGTGGTACTAGGGGGATAATGGGCATCATCTCAGACTCGGTCCTACAACACGACGGGTCAGTCATCGCCGTCGTTCCCAACGCCATGCTGCGATCGGGCGGCGAGGGAGAGCTGCGCTCTACCTGGGGTCATATCGGTCATAACGAACTTGAAGAAAAAGGTCAAGGCAAAGTACGTACTGTTTGTGATCGACGGTATGGGGACAAGCGAATGATATTTTTATATTATTTGGTCTCGTTGATCAAAGGTCGAATCTGTGAGCCCATTCCTTGTTTCGTTTGATCGGTCAACTCAAAAACATTGGGATTTTGGACTGGCTGGATATAGGTCTTCGTAGATTCTATGCATGAACGCAAAGTGGAGATGGCGAACCGAGCTAGTGGGTTTATTGCTCTGCCTGGTGGATACGGCACATTTGAAGAGGTAAGACAAACACGCTCTTATTTTATCCCTGTGTGAACCTCGCTTTTTGACGTCGTATGTGTGCAGCTTATGGAGGTGACCGCTTGGACCCAACTCGGGATCCACACCAAACGTATGATTCAAATTCTTCTTTCGAGTCAATCGCGAAACTGACTGCCAATAATATCTCTCCCTGCCGCAGCGGTCGTTCTCCTTAATGTTCTCGGGTTCTTCGACCCACTGCGCGCGTTGATCAAGAACGCTATGTCGTTTGGCTTCATAAAAGCGCGAAATGAAAACCTTATAACATTCGTTGATTGCCCGCCCGGGGTCGACCCTGCGACTTTCGACTGGGGTGCAGCCGCACTTTCCGCCCTGAATAGCTGGCGGTCCCCTGGGCCAGGATATTTCGTTTGGACTCTATCCCCTTTAGATGCAAATGGCATTGCCATATATTAGACTTTGCTACCCCCCCTCAAACCCCGGCCAGATAGAATATCTTTATCGTTATTCACCTAGAGGAAATCTATTTGTTGGCCTTAATCCCGGTACATGAGTCCTTAGTATTGTATTTGTCGTGCAGAGTCTGAGCCTGTGATCTAGAACGGGCTCGATTAAAGTAGTTAACAATGCGAGTACACCTTGGACTATTCTCAATTCGTCCAATACAGGAATTATTCGGAAATTTTCTTTCCTAAGGTTGGCACTATTTGCCTATTCGCATCCATAAATGCCTTGACCTCGTCGTCCGTGATCCTCTTCCTACGCTGCATACAATCGTTAAAACAGAACCTATCCATGTGAAAGAGCGACAACATACCTCCTGAAAAGCGCCAGTAAACTCTTGCAGCACCTTTATGCAACGTGCTTTGAGTTGACCGGTAAGAAGACGCCCTGCGCGGTAATCCTAATACAACCCGCTTCTGAATCTGTTTCGGTTTATTGCGTTACCCCAAACTCACCTCCCCAATCTGGGCATACTCCTCGTCGTCATCAAGGAAAAAGCCCAAGTACTGGTAGCTAACGTCGACGTCCGTATTCCCGCCGAGCCGCCTGTGTTCCTCCTCCGTCTCACGGCCTCCGCTGAACCCATGGCGGTTGATCTTATTCTTGATCTGATTGGGCATGTCGTTCATGTATATGCTCGAGTTGACGTCGGACGCGCTCATCTTTGTCTGCGGGCCCTGCAGAGCGGGAAAAAATTTCGCGTGCAGCAGAGTCGGCTTTGGGTACCGCAACTTGTGGGCGACGTCGCGCGTAAGGCGGAAGTAGGGATCCTGGTCGATCGCACATGGGATAAGGCATGGAACGTCGGACTTTGTGCCGAAGATCTGAGGAAATGAGTTGGAAAAGGATGGCGCTGCCTGAATCGCGCCAAAATGTATCTTGCCGATGTTATCACTAAGACGAAAAGAGAGAGACAAGAGAGTCGAGGAGATGAGCCATAACGAAGAGGGGCGGTTTAGAGAGAAACAAGCGTACGAATCGCCGAAACCGAATGTCGCCTTTGCTTGGCTAAGAGTAATCTGACGCGAAATTTTCGACACGTTCTTATAAAAGGGACCACCGACATATTCATAATCGCTGAAAATGAAAGTCTTTTCGGGCTTGAACCCAACAGCGATGATGTCTCTCGCATTTTTCAGTGCAAACTCGTGAGTCTGTTCCGGTTTGAGTTCGTGTTTGAATAGGAATTTCTCGTCATCTGAAGAGATACGTGAGGAAAGACCATCAAAGAAAGACGTTTATCGCTACCTGTCAGCTGTATTACCAAAGGAACGTCAAAGACGTCCTGTAACCATCTTTTCAAAGCCGTATGAATTCTGCGCTAGGAGATTTGGAAGGGTATGTGACTCACTTGGTAAAGACAAAGGGTATCATATGTCCCAGATGCATGCTATCGCTACTGGGTCCTCTACCCGTGTATAAGAAGAACGGTTTGCCCTGTTCATAGCGATCCAATATGATGTTGAAGTCTCTATAAATCGGTACAATATCAGCATGTCATTACACTAACATCGGGCGCAATACGCGCCTGTGGGAGAAAAACGTCCCGCGACGAAGGAAAACGTGTGGTCTATGCCCCGTAAGGCGTTCAAAGCGCTCCAAAAGCGCAACATCCACTCTCCGCGTGCCGAATTGGTCGATGAGCTTGTCATAGTCGATAGCCAGCTGTTGCCCATCACTCGAGACGGAACCCTGTACATCCCAGGGTGTTACGATCTGCTCATGCGCCGTCGAAGGGTCAGCAGGCTTGATCGCGCTGGTAGGTGTCGCAGTGGGAACCCTGCTAGACTTGAGCCCCGGTCGGGTAATGAGGTCTGAAAAAATACTGATTTGACGCACCCAACTGAGACCGAAGTCGCCAACTTTTCTGCAAGATTATCAGGTTCGGTCCTTTCTTCTGACCCCATATCTATCAATTTTGAGGACTAGACGGTTTGAAGATGTGAAAATAGATGAGTGTAAGTCTAAGTCGAATTGACTCGGCCGCGACGCGATGCTTTATCTTATCTTATCACATCTACATCACGTGCACACTATGGTACCTCTTATTTCCTTCCTACCCAAATGCTCAGCTCACTTACTGACCGCGTTTACAAACGGGGTGCGGAGTGACCCCGATATGAACCCGCGCAACAAGGCCCAACAGCTTGAAGTTCTCTCGCAACCAGACGCCGTATCCATTACGCGTAGAGCCTGCGGACTACGCGCTATACGACAATGACACATCACGGACAAAGTGACATCAGGCGCATGTCATCCAATGGAGTGGAGACTCGGAGGCACGAAAGCACCGAGTCTGACAAGGATGACCTTAGCAAATAAAGTCGTGAACGACTCGGAACCTCTCATGAAATGTCCTGCCAAATGTGCCTCACAATGGACGAAGAATAATTAACCTAGTGATGGTTCAATTGCTATCTATCCGTGATGGTCGGAAGAAGTCCGCAGCTTGAGTTGTGCCACTGGCAGAAGGACAGGGAGTAAGTTAAGGCAGGTGAAGCCACCAAATAAACAACATCCTAAATAGTGGTCGCGTGCCACTGACGAACGCCAATCAAAGTTCCCTGAAGAAAATGACTGGTTATGAGACTCGGAGAGATTATAACCAGGCAGAGGTGTAAATTGAACCAGGTCGCAGCGTGAAGGCAAAGGAAAGGACGGAGCATGTCGGAACACTCGGAGCCGAGTTTTGCATTTGCAAGCCATCATTGAGCCCGCGGCCTTCAAGTTGGACAACGTAACGCGAGATGTCGAGCCAGTTCCGATTTTCTGATCCCGTACTCTACAGTAACTTACTAGGATATCGTACGCGCCAGGCAAGGCCCAGATCTGGGAAAAGATTCCCCCATCCGAACTTGAACGTCCTCGGTAACGTAAGGCGGTGCTCGGAACGCAAAGAAGACTGCGCGAACATGACACCACATCGTTCGCAACGGTATGGCCGACGGAAACCACTACGACCATCTCTTCAAGGTGACCTTTCGTCTCGTTTTATTGTTCTTCAACCCTCAGGTTCTCCTAACTGGTGATTCGGGCGTTGGAAAGTCGTCAGTAGTCCCATCCTCCCTTATCAATTTTGCTCTTTCAGACGACCACTAAAAGTTCTTTCGTCTTTTGCTCGGACGGCATAGAAACTGCATGTGTATTTTATTTGGGGGGGGTGACTATGATAAGGAAGCGCTCATCTCGTTCTCGTCCCCACAGTGCTCTCCCGGTTCGTACGTAATGAATTCGATGCCGAGAGCGGATCGACGATTGGCGTCGAGTTTGCCACCCGCATAATCACAGTAGACGAGACGAGGATAAAGGCGCAAGTCTGGGACACCGGTGCGCGCGGCTATGCCTTATTTCGTTCCCGCATTCGTACCGATTCGCTCTCAGCGGGACGACCACAATATCGTGCTATAACTGCAGCGTGCGTCTCTCATGCACCAATGATAGTGACTGAGACCATATTGTGGCGTCATTCAGATTCTACCGTGGGGCTCGTGGCGTATTGCTACTGTATGACGTCACAAAGTCCTCATCCTTTAGCAACATCAAGACCTGGGTCGAAGAGCTACGCGAACACGCGAGCCCACATATCGTCGCCATGCTCGTTGGAAACAAATCAGACCTCGGGGCACTTCGCGTCGTTCCCGCCGAAGTGGCCGCCGAGTTTGCCTGTGCGTTCCGACCTGACTATTCTCCGGCTTGAGACAGCATCGCTGAGATCACTCGCCCGCTTGGCCATATCATAATAGTGGAAAATGGCATGATGTACATGGAGACGTCAGCGCTCAACATGTCCAACGTCGAGTCTGCCTTCGAGTCGGTTCTTTCCGAGATATATCGCATGGAATCGAGCAAACACATCGAGCCGAACCCAAGTTCGTCAGGACGACCTTTGAGGATGATCGAGAAACATTTCTTCGATATATAGGGCACGACCAAACCCATATCTTTATCTTTCACGTGTTTTGAATAGATCCCCGCATTTCCCCCCCTTCGTATTTGGGCTCTTTGAGAGTGGCTAGGGATGCCCAAATTGCCGACGTATGCTCGTCGCGGAGAGTGCTCAGGCAGTTCGAACGTGGCTCAGGAATCACACTGGGCGTGGACACTTGCCCGCAAAGGCTCTTCAGCACGTGCCTCGTAACCCCTATCACATAATATCTCGCGGTACTTCCTCGAACTGGTGGAACATGTGCTCTGAGCTGCCTTCATCGCAGTCTTGGGGGCGTTTCGCGGCTCCCCTCAGGCCCAGAGCCTCAAGAAGTGATCTGCCAGTTCTCAGTTTTAGCAGATCTGTATAATGTGCCTTTACTTATTCCACTTACCCTACCTTCGACAACTTACAGCTGAAAATTAAGGAGGACTGTTGTATGCCGTGCGACGCTTATCGTGGCCTTGCTTGTGCGTTCCAATGCGAAAGGAGAAGCATGATAGGTATGATAAGTTCTCCAAAGATGATAAATTATCCCGCACGACAACAGGAAGAAGGGATACCGTATACACATGATTAATCGATTATAGCGCATCGAAATTAATGTGATGCGACGCACGCCGCCGCTCCATCTCGTCCTCTCGCTAGAAAACCCCCAACCAAATCACGTGAGCAAGCACGACAACCAAGCAAATGCAAACACAGCGTAACGCACCTTCTCATTCAGGTGCAGTACAAGCACAACTCCAGCAAGCGCCACCATAGTACCCAATACAGTAGCGCCGACCCAAGGAATCCACTGTCCGGGTCTCAAATACAGTTCCTTATGCCACTCGTCCGGCGTCGTGCCGGGGTTGATCACAAGTTTCGAATTGGGTATGACCATTTCCAGCGCTGCGACGCGCCCGTGCGCAGCACCCGCAAACAGATTCTCGATGTAGTTGTTCGTTCGTCCGAGTCCGAAAAAGGCGTAGGGCGTGTTAAGCGCTTGGTATGACGTCTGCGGGAGCTGCGGTACTTGCGCGGCTGAGCGTCGACCTGAGGTGTCTAGGATCGTGTATTTGTAGCTTACGCCGGACGTGCTGGCACCAGAGGGCTGTATATGTATAAATGGTATAAATATGAGAAGGGGGGAAATGTGAAAGAAAAACTGACAGCATAGCGTGCAAGACTGCTATTTCCAGGTGGGCACCAGCCTGAGCTACACGCGCCATTCAGCACTGCATTCCCCAACGAGGCGAGAGGAAAAGGTCAGAGAGAACAAGATATTCATAGAATAATCGACGTACCGATAGCCTTCATGAAAAAAGCGTCATAATCAAAGTTGTTCTGTACGAACAGCACTCGACCAGCGCCTTGGTCGCCCGTACGCCGTACCATGACATCAAGCGTCCCATCTTCGTCCAAGTCGACAAACACGGCCACCCGAGCGTCCGTGATACTCGACAGAGCTTCGGCGCCTTTGCGCATCTCGCGCCACCCGCGCCGGGCACCTTCCGCTGAGCATCCCAGAACACCGCGGGCACATGGAACGGAGAGGAGGAGGCGCACATGACCTTCAGTGATCAGGAGCAGGTCGGGAAACCCATCAAGATTGGCGTCGCCTGGGCGCGGCAGGATGGGCTGGGCGGGGGAGAAGGACACGTCGAGGACGTGGAGTCTCGCCTCGCCTTGAAAAAGATCTCTAATAGGAACGCTCACGTAGTTCTAAGTTCAATTTGATCATCAGACGCGGTGTGGAGGGGTTTTGACGGACGAAAACGCACCGGGCCAGAAAAAGAAAACGTAAAGTTATTGTCGGCGACGCATAGCGCTGCGGGATTTCGACAAGGCGCCGCAGCGGCAGGATCGCTTGGTAGGGGGAATGAGGTGGATGAGGAACACAAAGGGAGCTGTGTATTATAAGCAATGTTCAGTGCACAATTAGCCCCGAGCCCAGAAGACCGGGAAACAGAGGAACAGGTGGTGATGAGAAGGTCAATTGCCCCATCCCGATCTAAAGAAGAGGCAATCAGTCTAACGACGACAATTCGACAGCGGAGAACAGTACCCATATCAGCGAAAACAACAGATTGAGTACCGGTGGGAAGCTGGCCACTTTGCGCGAGAGTGAATCCGCCCTTGTCATTGCTAACCCAGATCTGGAATGATTTCCGCCCGGAGCCCTCATCACAGACGAGGAATATATCTAAGAGATGTGATCAGCACTACGACATGGACCCCTAGATCAGGAAAGCGAGCCTGCCACGCAGTCCCCGTTGAGGTCGACAGCCGCATTGCTGTGCGGATTCGCGATGCGGCACTGAGGTCCTGAGAAGGGGGGGTCGGTACTGCAGAAGGCATGAATGGAGAGCTAAAGGTATAGCATACAAGCACTCTTACACCTCGTAAAGCGTACTAGAAGGGTCCGAAGCGTTCCAAACATTCTTCCACACCCTGAGTTGCGAGCTTCCCGACTGGAGGCCCAGCAGGTTGATCCGCATCTGGCCATCGGCATCAAATGGAATAGGTTGGGCTAGGGCAGAAGGCGGGAGTTCAAGAGGATTCGGGTCTGTGCAAATAGTTGGGCAAAGGAGTAAGGTACGGGAGATAGCAACATACTGAGACCGCCTCCCGGCATTGAAGTGTATACAGAAAGGGATAGCTGTGTGTTTGAAGGACCTTGTGCCATGACTAGCAAGTCGAGTCTGCCGTCGTATGTATAGTCGCCGGGGACGACATTGTAAACGCGTTGCGGATGGCGGAAAGATGCAGAACGATGGAAAGAGAAATCGTCTATAGGTTGTGAACAGCCAGCAGTACAACCAAAATACGTCATTCACTCACCACGATTCCAGAGGTGGATGGAGATGGTGTGCTGGTCCGAGGCCAGTGTGATAACGTCCACGCTAATAACCGCCAATCAGCCCCGGTGCTCTGAAGCCACTTGCCGGATATGATGTGGAGAAGGAATGCGCACAAGTGGTCACCATTAAAATCACCAAATGCTATAACTCTGCCATCGCCGTCGTCGAGACCGAGGGTTCCGGCGGATACGAGGGCATTGCGTGAGAAACGTTTTGGAGGGAAGGGCCAGAGCGCGGTAGTGGGTGCTGTAAAGAGAGCGAGGCTGATGATGAGGAAGAGGAATGAAAGGCGTCGTGGAGGTCGGAAACGTCCACAGATGCGGATGCGCATGGTTTATGGTGTATGGTAGCTCGGCGGTTCATGCAACCCGGGATGAAATGCTGTGCACGATAAGGTGGTGTCCTGCACGTTTACGAGGGTCTTCAGGGTCAAATCCCGGCTGTGTGTGGCACGTTGTTCAGAGATTCAAAATCTCGAAATTATGATTGAGAGCGCCGCGGGTGACATTGTGATTGCAACTCAGCCCGGAGAAATCCGTAGATCATGCGCACAACACTGTCCATTCTCATTCTCTCTTCATCATCACCACCACCATCTACTCTAGCTACCTGTATCTCTGTAAACTCTCATGACTGAAGGAAGCAATTTTGACTATCTTTTCAAAGTTTGTGATCGCTCTAGCTCCGCAGGGCCTATGTTCACCCGCACATCCCACAGGTTGTCCTGATTGGCGACTCGGGCGTCGGAAAGTCGTCAGTATCCCGTCATTCTCTCGCCTTACCCTAGCTCACACTCATTCTGTTGCGCAATAGAAATCGTATGTTTGCTATGTCTTTTTGTTGAAACCCGCTATTCACCTCGTGGCAGTGCTCTCACGATTCACACGCAATGAATTCAATCTTGAGACAAAGTCAACGATTGGTGTCGAGTTTGCCACACGTTCAATAAATGTTGATGGAAAGACGCTCAAGGCGCAGATCTGGGATACTGGTATGTTCACCTTTTGTTCTATTATATCCCATTACTCATAGCCTTCCAGCTGGCCAAGAGAGATATCGTGCTATCACGGCCGCGTGTGTCCTCCGTCGTACTCATCAACAAAGCGTCTTTATTGATTTCCACTTAGCTACTACCGCGGTGCGGTTGGCGCACTGCTCGTTTATGACATTGCGAAGCACGCAACGTACGTCAACGTAACGCGCTGGCTCAAGGAGCTGCGCGATCATGCAGATTCGAACATCGTCATCATGTTAGTCGGTAACAAAAGCGATCTCAAGCACCTCCGTGCCGTGCCGACCGAGGAGGCGAAGTCCTTCTCGGGTGCGTCAAGACATTCTCCTCCTCGTTATTCAGCTGACAGGCAGTCTGACCGTTACAGCGGAGAATGGACTGTCGTTTATTGAAACGTCTGCGCTGGACGCGTCAAACGTCGAATCGGCATTCCAGACTATCCTGACTGACATCTACCGCATCGTGTCAAGCAAGCAGCTTGAGCAGAGCGCGGACCCGATTAAGCCATCTTCGGGAGACACCCTCACCGTCTCTCCGAGCATCGATGCGAGTGCCAAGGCCGGCGGTGGTTGCTGCTAGATGTCTATGTCTGGCCGGCCTGGTAGCGGACTTACTCGTACATACCACTATCTTGTAATCACGCCTCGTCTGGCTGTTGTTCTTTTTTGGCATAATCCATCTATGCTAGACGTTGCCTCGCTGAATACCTTGTGAGAGGTATTCGGGTTTGCTGCTTGCCTACCACTTGCCCGTCTGTCACCCCGAGGTTAATCCAGTCCCAGGTTGCATCTGCTAGGTATACTTCTCACTACACTTTTCACTATTACGCTCGGCGGTTACATATCTACATTCAGCCTTCATCTTCTCTACGCCATGCAATCAAGCACCATAATTGAGACGGAAAATGTCGTTAAGACTGCATCGAGCAAGAAAAAGATAAGGTCACGTCTGTCAGTTTCCAAGTAGTGGTCAGGCGATGATGTACGTACACGTAGTAGCTCCCACCCTCCGGGAAAAGATGGAACACCTGAGAGAACTGTAGTGGGTTCGGGCTGTCATCGACCTAGACAGACGGCGTGTGATGAGTGGCGACCAAGAACAAAGGGCCCGAGGCCCGAGGGGGCTTGCAGTCGGCTCACCACGAGCAGGCCCGTCACATTCACAATAAGTGATGCAACGGACGGGGAGGAGGGTTGTGCATCGAGCGTGGTCACTTTATGCTGCACTTTCTGGAAGGGTAACGACTGCATAACGAGGATGATATTCGGATTGATGTGAGACACACGCGGGAGGGAGTAAGAAGATAAAAAGGTGCTGACTGTTAGCTTCTCGATGATACGGGCCACACCTTGGATGGGGTTACCCTCAAATGTGAGCATGGACGTGTCGCGCTTTAGGAGATCCGTAGAGGAGTGCGAGGGAGGGAGAGATCAGTAATCGAAAGATCGGATCGGTTGATGCCTTTTTTTTAATAATAAAAAAAAGACGTACGTAGAGCGGAGCGAGATTGGAGCGGTTGGAATCAAATGTTTGGTAATAGAAAGTGGTAAACTGTTGAGCGACAGCGTTGATGTCTGCCATGGCTTTTCGGTTGGTGGGAGTGAAAGAGTCACCGTCGGCACCCGCGTCTGGCTGATTAGATTTTTCGGATCGCCTCCGACACACCCCTCACTCAGGCTCCGACCTTCGTATCATATCTATCCTACTAGTTTCCTGCACCGCCTTTTACGAAGATACGTAATCGATTTGGTATCAAGCTCACACAATGCCCCAACTACTAAAAGTAAACTGAAGCGACCCAATAATAGGTTCTACTGTACAAACTCGTTTGCACCAATGCGACCTCGGGCCTCAGTGCTTGCTACCGATGCTGTGAAAACCTCCGGATTTCTTCTCATAGTTTTCTCACTTGAGACACCTCTCTCGTTCTTGGTCCTCGAGCCGTCGTCGTGTAGTACCTCGATCCTTGTGTGCGTCACCTTCTGGTGCTCCAATCCGCGGCACATCTCCGACGACATGACATCACGTTCTTGGGCGAGTGGTAACGGATTGGCCGAAGCAGAATACGTGCGGGACTGTTACCGCTGGTCTGGCTCGGTAGGCTCTCAATACAGTACCTATCAAGCCAGTTGAACTCCGTGTCCAGTTCACTATGGTTCATCTCAACCTCGGATCAAAGCCATTCCGATACTACCGGAGAATTACGGTTGCTTTCGAGCTGGGACTTGGAGAAAGAACGGAGAGCGGAATGGTCGAGCCACCGGCGGGTGATAAGTGTAGCCCTGCATTGAGGAAAATAAACCCCGATTAAGCGGCAATGACGCTGCCACGACCACCGTGTCAGTGGAAACTAGGGACTCGTGTTGGCGATATTTGGAGATTGACGGGTCCTAAGCGCATTACTAGTAAAGATTACCAACACAGAGGAGTAGCTCTGTTTGCCTGTCACCCTTATCCCGAGTCTTGCACACCTTTCCTCACCTCCGTAACTCCGGCCACAACTTTCACAGTTCTAGGACATGCGTGGACATATGTGAACCTGCTCTTGATGCTTAACACCACGTGTAATGCAGACTCCCACTGGTTTTTCTTTCAAATTGCGAACATTTGGGGTGGTTTGTAGAGTGATGCTTCACTTGGAACAGCCGGGATGTCGGAACAAGAAGACCATTGGTACAGGTAGGAATGACCAGGGTCATCTGTGCCAGGCTGAGAGCGTGTGGTGAGAATATAGCGCCCACGTTCAGTGATAAACTTGTATCTCCCCTGTATTACAGTACGCCGCGCAGATAGCGCAGATCCTCGGGCCTGTGGGCTGAGTCAAAAAAAGACTTCACTTGGAACAGCCAGGATGTCGGAACAGGTAGGCGTACCCAAGATCATCCGTGCCAGGCTGCCAAGCTGAGTGCGCGTGTGAGGATAATATAGCGCCCACATTCAGTGACAAATTTGTATCTCCCCAGTGGGCTGAGCCCAAAAAGAACTTCACTTGGCAACGGCCGGGATGTCGGAATGAGAAGATCACTGGTACAGGTAGGCGTAACCAAGGTCATCCGTGCCAGGCTGCCAGGCTGATAGCGCATGTAAGAATAATATAGCGCCCATGTTCAGGGACAAACTTGTATCTCCTCAGTATTACGCCGCACAAAGAGCCCGGATCCCGTGAGCTTGAGCCCCAAAATGATTTCACTTGGAACGGCCAAGATGTCGGACCAAGAAGATCATTGGCACAGGTAGGCGTAACTAAGTTCATCTGCAGCAGACTGCCAGGCTGAGAGCGCGTGTAAGAATAACATAGCGCCTACATTCAGGGACAAACTTGTATCTCCCCAGTATTACGCCGCGCAAAGAGCCCGGATCCCGTGAGCTTGAGCCCCAAAATGACTTCACTTGAAACGGCCAGGATGTCGGACCAAGAAGATCATTGGCGCAGGTAGGCGTAACTAAGTTCATCTGCGGCAGACTGCCAGGCCGAGAGGGCGTGTAAGAATAACATAGCGCCCATATTCAGGGACAAGCTTGTATATCCCCTGTATATCCCCTGTCACGGTATTGGTCTCATTTGAATGAGCGGGCCGGTGCTGAGTCGAGCGGAGCGAAGCCGGTCCGAGTCACGGCAGCGCCATGATGCAGCTCCTGCAGCAGGAGCTACAGCAGCGGATGAACACCAACTACCCGTACCTGTACACGCGGCCACAGTGTTGCCAAATCCACCCTTGTGGTTGCCTCCGTGCCACCGTTGAGTCCTTAAGATCCTTTGGACCCATTATGCGACATCAGAACCATTGCATCTTGTCACCTCATCCCAAATCTAACCATTCGCTATGGGAGCACTGGCACCAAAAACCTACTCCCACACGGCTGGTCCTCAAGGCCAACCAAACTCTTCGTCATCTAACCTCCCTCCAAACCCTCGTCATTACCAGGATAATGCTGTGGCGCGTTACCCAATTCGCCGTGACATACCGCGGTTATATCAACTAACGCGCATATTCAGGTATATCCTCCGAGTCAGGAAGGACCACCACGACACTGTTGTCCGAAATGCCAGCCTCTCAGAAGTTATTCACAAAAGCAGGGCCTAACGCGACATGACGCAACAGTCCATAATCCCAAGTCATGTTTCCGATGTGATTTCAAATGGGGTCGTCCCTATGAATATCGGAATCACCTCGAGAAGATGCACCCGGATATCAGCCCGGACATGACATTAGGCAAGGCTGCGGGGTCTCGTCGCAGGACCACGATCTCTCAGCCGCGTCCACTTGTATCGCTCCCGCCCGCAGAAGTGAGAGATACAAATGTCTCATCCGCAATTCCATCTGTAGCTGATGATCTGCAGCGTGTCAACTCAGAGCCAGTTATGATGCAGAATCTGGAAGATGGCTGCGGAGTAGAACATCTTGATGCTATTTACCGTTCTGCAGTGATTCCGTCTACAGGAGAGCTCGTCCCACTAGTGAACGACGTGAGCATTTCCATTCGGGGTGGGCAGCCTTGGTTCGCATCTCCCTTTTATACGCGATATACTGCATATGATTTCTAATCTATACACCATGTCGTCAGGTCGCACTCGGGCGGATCAACTACTGCGCCTAGCCCATCCAACCTGGAAACGGTACTTGTCCCCGCACTCGCTCCACCTGTCGGTGAAGATTACGACGCCCAGGTCTTCGAAGATCAGTCGTTTGGGCCATATGGAACCGTGCTCTACCCTATGTTCTCCGATGAGGACTATGATGCGATCTTCACAAACACCTCTGCCCCCTATTTGTAGATTCCTCGCCGACGTCGATCCCCGCAGGTACTGGGCTAGGCCTAATCGGACATATCACCCAAGATAGAGCTCGGTGGCAGGCGTCCCGCGAGTGATCTGACTTTGGGGGTTGGCTGGAATCAAACCCTTTTGTTTTTTTTTTCGAATTTGTATTCTAGCGCGCATGCAACTACAGACAAAGAGGCGCTCACGCTGTAGGTTTTATGTATGACTAGTGGGAATGACGCTCGCGCGCTAGGGTTGTGAATGTGTGGGGGGCTTAGTGAATGGGGTAGACGGCATTTCACGTACTGGGCCGATATCAACCAAGCCACAGATGGTAACAGTATAGGTTATTCCAGAAGTCAACCTGGGTCCCAGTTCAGACTTTGCCAGTGGGCCTTCGCACAGGTTTGTATTTCTTCCAAGAACTGCAGTGTTTCAGTAGGTGCTAGCGTCGTACTCTTAACTCATTATGTCGTCTCCGTTCATTCTGCTTCGGGGTACACTCTTGTTTAATTACTCTTTCACGTTGTTTATTGCTATCGGTGGTCTCTGACCGCGATACTCGTACCTCGTTATTGTATAGATGTCTTAGGTTGACTTAACGCTGTGCGTCATCTTTATTTCAGATATAATTGTGTCGAGACACCCTCTACGGTCTAGAAGGAATGCGGCTAAGTCACGCACACAGAGAGTGAGCACTGGCACTAGTGAACGCCTCGTGATGCTAAGCCAGCACGCACTGTATTACCATGGAGACCGTAAGATTTACCGTGGATCAGCTCATAGGAACCTTCAGGAAGCGTGAAAAATATTTCTTTGTGCCAAGTTAATTCACATGTTCTCAACATTTGGTGTGTTGGACTTCCACGGGGATGCGAAAATGATCTCGTTATACGTATCTTCCCTTTATCGGTCTATTCCTCTATCATGTTCTTTTTTTATCCATCAGGACATTCAAATCGTCTACTCCCATTTAAAACATAGTGGCGTATGTAAGGTTTAAACGATCAAGACAAAAGATGCTATCAGTATCAGTCCACACGGCCACGATCGGTGGTTGGCACAGTCGACCCTCGTGGTCGCCTCCGCGCCACCGTTGAGTCCTTAAGATCCTTTGGACCCATTATGCAACATCAAGACTAAGCATCTGGTCACCCTTCTCCCCCAAATAACACTAGCCGCCCCTTTTCTCGCCATGAGGGAAGGCAGTCCTGCGTACTCCTGCGACCTTCAAATCAACGAAGAGGTTAGCTACTTAGCTGGGCCGCACTTCTGCTGTATCAATTGACTGGATGTTTAGGCCTATCCCATTAATCGCAGTTCATTGTCACAGTCTGATTCCATTCAGGAAAGCGACGAAGGCTTGACACCACACAATGAGGGCCTCCAACTTCCGGTATGACCCGTATGAGGGCTCCCTCAATCTTCTCGGGCACACTTTTCTGATGTAATGATGTGTAAAGTCGACATCGTTCGGATACGAAGGTGTTCCACCTGCTTCAATAAAGGACTCGACATACATCAACGGTGCAGATACGACAGATTATAACTCGTGCCAGGGTTATGCGTCAATGAATACTTCTGTCTGGAGTCATCAAGACACACCCGTCGACACAATACCTAGACGACCGATTTTCCAGTGCACTCACTGCTCTAAACGCTTTACACAGAAGCGGGTGCTTCAGCGACACCTCCAAGAGCAAATCCAACCCCGTTCAGAATGTTCGCGACCCTATTGTGATTTCAAATGGGTCCGTTTTTACCCGTATGAAAGACACCTCAAAGAGGAGCATAAACTGAGAGATGACGAAATCAACAAGATACGAGACGAGTTCGCGCGGTGCCGTCGCAACGGGACCAGAGTCAACAAATACGATCCACCACCATATTCTTCGCCTCCTCCCATTGAATTCAACCGACAAAGTCTGGATGAACCCCAGCAGTTTCCACGGGCTCAGATCTTACCCCTGTTTGCATTGGGCGAAGATACGCATCACGCTTCCCCGCCTCCCATACCGTCTGTGGCCTACAATGTTTGGCCTGGGCATGCAGAGCCAATTACAACAACCTCGCGCGAAGATGCCAGTGAATTAAAACATCTTGCTGCTACCCATGCCCCTTCCAGGTGTGAAGGGTTTGCCCTACTAGTGAGATACAGCAAAGCGTTCGGTTTCAAATGGCCAATTCCGGTTGGTACATGCTTTTTATATGCGACATATATCATAGACTCTATTCTCAGGTTTCTGTCAGCCTACCTAGGGGCTCCACTACCGCCGATACCCCATCAAACCCAGCGATGACACGAACCCCCGCGCTCACCTTTCCAGTTGGTGGATACCATAGCAGCCATATTTCTAGGGATCCTATGGTTGAGCCGTCTAGATACACGGACACTTATCACCCTATACCCGGTTGCGGCTATTATGAGACCGGGACAAGCACCTCCGCAGCCTTGGACAGACGGCTCGTCCGAGTCAACATTGACCGAAGCAATCTCTAGGTTTGTGAAATTAGATGTAGATTCCTCGCCGACACCGATCCCCGCGGGCACGGGGCTAGGCCCAATCGGATATGTCATCCAAGACAGAGCTCGGTGACAGGCATCCCGCGAGTGATCTGGCATTGGAGTTAACTGGAATCAAATACATTTGAGTAGGTGCTAGCGCAGTGCTCTTAACTCATTATGTCATCTCTGTTCGTTCTGCTTCGGGGTGTACTCATATTTAAATACCCTTTCGCGTTGTTTTTGTTATCGGTGGTCTGTGACCGCGATACTCGTACCTCGTTATTGTATAGATTTCGTAAGGTTGACTTACTTAACGCTGTGGGGACAGCCGCGGGTAGAGACCGGGCGTGAGTACTGTGAGTTCCCACGCAGATGCGATCGATATCCAGTGACTCGCTTTTTTGGACCCAGCATTGTACAGTACACGATATCTGTACCCTAGCATCGTGAAAAGAGGTGTGGTCGACTGAGCGTCGTCCTCCTTCCTGATGGGATTCAAAAAAGTTTGTCCACGTGGCAAGAGCAAGGATCGTACCACTGGCACGCCCACAAAACTTGAACTCGATCTTTGTCCCATGGCACAGGCACACCCTTGAGTCTCAGGCCTTTGTTGGGTATGTGGCGTTGGATCAGACGAGTGGAGGCATTTGTAGATATTATTGTGCATTCGCATTTTGAAGGCGATGTAAGAAAAATGATCGTGATGACAGCCCGGATATGTCGGCGACGTATGACGGAGGGGAAGGCGAATGTCAGGAGTTAGCAAGCTTTAAAACAGCGATAAGCAAACAAAACTCTTGGCGGCCAGGAACGCATGTGTCCGAACAGTCCGCGATACCGTGCCGTCATCTACCAAGAAGGTCAAAGTTTACAGTCGTCGGCCCGGGTAGAGCGGAAACGAAGGAGGGCGCACGAGGTGGATGTCTACGATGAGTAACAATAAAAGCTCTGGCGGTCATACAATAGAGTAGGGCTTAGATCAGTGTACGTAGGGGCGGCGAAAACGGATTGCACAATCAGTCTGTACGAGTTATCATTGTGGCCTGTGATGATGCAAACTCCGGACTTAGCCCGCTTAGGCGATCGAAAGCGCAGTGCGATGCCAGGATATGGTAGGCGCTAACAGCACAAATAAGAGGGCGAGCCGAGCTTACGACGTTCTGAAACATGTACCAGTACATGATTACTCACCCTACTTTACGCAATGCAAACACCGACAATCCTCCAACGAAGATTTTCCGTGATGAGATATGGTTCGAGGCAGAATGATGTGCGCCAGTGCCAGGTCAGTTGTCCTGTGTACAGACAGGGGCTGACATCCTGATAGTAGCCCGAGACTGTTCCGCACTGAAACCGCGATACGTTCTCTTGATAAGCCGCCCACTCCTGTTTGCTGCTTTGCGACAACGGTTTCAAAAAGCGCTCATGTGAGATAACTTAAGCGTGATGATAAATGGCCACGGTTGTATTTGAGCAACTATTTGTCTCGTTCCTCTGACCTCTCGCGTACGTTGGGCCGAGTGGGAAGAGTTGGTTGGGTGTCAGATATCAGGAGGAGATGAGAGGGATATAGCGAGTATTGTAAATCAATGCGTTCTGTCCACGGGCACGATAAGACAAATTAACATGCAATGTATCCACCGCGATGGGGAAACCGACAAGAGAAAACGTACCGATCTATTGCCATATAATAAAACGTACGATTGAGGACCGTGTGCGACATAATGAAGGTTGGAATGAACGAGCTTGTCTGAAATGCCCGCAAGCAAAGACGTACCGTCGCGCTAGTCGAGGAAAAAAAGTGTTAGTACGTGTAGAAGGGGAGAAGATGCATGTCCGCGAATAAGTACAGCACCGTGCCACCAACAGGCGCAGAGCAGGTCCATGGCCACCGCGCAGAGGTTTGCAGTGGTGACTACGTCTGTGGTAGAGTCGACGTGTAAGCTCTGGGTTTCCCACTCGCTCACAGGAGAAGACGTTGTTGCTACATCGAAGATGGGACGTCGCCGCGACAGCAAGAACGGGATGCCGCTGCCATTGCGAGAACGCTGTCGTTATCGGGTGACTTTGAAGCTGCTGCTATGGTTGCAGCTGTAAATGTGAGTGGATGATAAACGAGAAGGAGGGGACCGGGAAGGAAGGCAGTTGGTCACCGAGCAGCGGTGGTGTTGGTGTGTGGGAGAATGGCCCGCCGGCGGCCCGCGGTCACGGTGTGCAGTGATTGTGCATCCCACCGTCACGGTCCCGGCATGAGCACACGTTGGCGCAACGGACTTTTTGGACCCTCGTGGGCCTCGTGCTCACACCCTACAACACGTTTCTCTTTGTCTCCTCGCCCTCCCGTTTCAGTTTGATACCACGCACCACTCAGCGGGCGTGCCCTCTCTTTCAGCCCAGGAGCCTCCGACTGCACCCCCTCCCAAGTTCTACCAGAAACATGTACTATCCAACCGATCCCGCACGTCCATAGCTCGGGTAGTGCTGGCCGTCACGATCGGTTGCTCTTAGGCTTACAATTTTCAAGTTCAGTCCTTCGGCTCAACGCGTATTTAATAACTCCCCCGGAGACCCTCGCCAACATCGCAATGGATAGATACCTTGAAGCTCCCCGGTGAGGAACTACCTATTGGACCTATCATTCTTGTCACGAGGAACAGGAGGTTGTGAAAGACTAGGTTTGTTCGTATGGGCCCACGTTCTCGACCCCTCAACGTACTAGATGTGCAATAGATTGCGTCACCACATTTCCTTTTCCCCAATGGAAGACTACTTGTTTCCCCCCTCCCCGCACTCCCCCCTTCTGCTCTCCGATCTCTCTCTCTCAACTCTACAGCAAGTTCTTCATTTCTGGTTCTTCTGTGATTCCTCTAAGGTGGACCGTGTGGCTGCGCTCGTACGGACTGCTCAGGGGCGTCCTAGCTTCAATTGCCCTTCCGGTGCATCGACTCCTCGCCCTGGAACGCCTGGTTAACTTAGTTAGCCAAAGTGATGTACTGCATTCCTCATCTTTCTACTTTCAATTTAACTCTCTCGCTATTCTCAATCCATGTCACTCGCTTCCTCGATACCATACCTCTCGGACAAACTCTCTTAACCCCTTTTTTTAAACCTGACGTTTAGTACAGTACACTGCGCCTTGTCAATCTGCCGTGCACGCACGTGACTTAGTCTTCATTCCAGCTGTCATGCTCTATCTGACGGGTTCGTGATGTCCTTTTCAATTGCCATTGGTCCCCCCCTTTTCCTCTCGCTCGCGTCCACTTGGGTCCTATAACCCAAAAAGGACTAGTAGAACGGTCGACCCGTGATGCATTTAGATTGCCTCAATAATTGCGGCAATAGACCCCCTTGTGTCCCTCCCCCCTTTGTGTGCGTGCCAGCCGTCCCAGGACGTTCCTTCTTTCCTTCTTTCCCTTTCTTACCCTTTTTCTCTGCCAGCCTACGAAGACCGACGTGTATCGAGCCGACGTACGTTAGCCCCAGCCGTTTGTGGATTGACGACCCCACTCTTCTAGTTCTCTCAACCTCTATCCTTTCAAACTCACTCACACCACCCGACGGCGTTATACGCAAAAATGCGCAACAACCGTCCAGTCACTGTGAACTTTGTCTTGCCTGCTCAGGATTATCTCTCAGCTCGACCCCTCCTCTCTCTTAACCTCACATCCTGTCCCTGCTGTGTTCGACGACCCTTGTTCTCTACGCGTCGGTGTTCACAATCCCGTGAGTCTTTTATTTATTTCATCGTATCGTCGGTTGCTGATCACGCTTGCGTTTTCTTCCTGTTTCACCTCTTCTCTTCCAGGACCATAGCTCTCTCTCAAACCATTCTATCTCCCACTATAACTACCTTCCCGATCCCTCCTTCCATCTGCTCAGCAAGCCGCTCAACATCGTCTATCGCAGTGAGAGATCGGTCGTAGTTTACATGTGCGTGTACTACAATCCGATCGCCCATTGTATTGACTTTATTGCTTGAAACCAGTCGCGGACTCGCCTCCACCATCATAATATGTGTGTGATTTTCTTCTTGTGCACTGCGTGCTTGTCTAGTCTTGTCTTGGAGTACGATTTCGGCGGTGTGGTGCTCGATGAAGTAGTAAAGGTAGGCAAGTGACATGCGCAACTAAGAGAAAGCTTCATGAGGGCTATACTAGCGTGGACTAGTCAGCGAGTTAGGCGATATAATGCTCGCTTCATTCATCGGTGGCATTAAGCTCAGGAGTCCGTCCCCCGAACCCCCCTCGCAATTTCTGGAATCACTCTCATATGTTTCTGGATTGACTGCGGCGGGTATTTCGCATTCTCTTGAACCAATCATTTCACAGCTGCACCTATCCAAGACAAAATGGTTCGTCAGTACTGGCCGACTTGGGACTTGTCCGCGATGTTCGAGTCGGCCTGGATAATTCATGGCTAGGGGAACCAGTGCGCCATCGCAGCATCGCACTCGCGCTGGGCTACAGCAGCGCTGTATGATGGTAACTGGCCATTGTGTGCATCGCCACGTGCGGAATAAAGTGGGTCGTGAAATACCGTTTTGAGTGATTCTAGACATGGTTACTAGTACTACAACCTTTGTGTTTCGTGTCAACGAGGGTCACTTTCGTCTTAACCCTTGACCCATGTCGTTGTCCGAACTCCGAACACCAATCAAACAGTCGAGGTCGAGAACCAGGGTGAATCGCCAGGCCTAGGCCTCGACGACCTGATACCTGGATAGTGGCGCTCACGATCGCCCGTCGTGGGAGATAGGCCACCCCACGTCGGCATGGTCTCATTCGGAATCGGGAAAGGGGCCGTGGGTCGTTGTACTATTACGAATTCTCTGAAACCCGTAATACAGCCTGGGCGTAAACACCTGGCAGTGCCGAACCAAAACGAGGCGACGGAATCACCTCGGAAACTGATCGGATCTGTACTCAGCCGTGTAAGCAAGCTCTAGCGCCGTGGTGGCGGTGGCAGAGCTAGTGCATCTCTGCTGTCCTCATCCTCATGACTCATTTTCCCTTCGTAGTACTATGAAAGAATGATATGACGCCCCGATCACCATTCATCAGGATCAGTGACAGGAGTCGTCCTTGTCACCGGCTCATGTCATGGTGGTGATCGACCCTGAATGCACTCAGGTTTTAACAAACAATGGCAGTAGTGATGAGCCCGAGGGGACAAAACGGACGAGAAAAAGGCTTGGACTCCATCACCGTCTGTCAGTGTGGCAAAGATTGTATGCATCCTGCGTCCCAATAAGCCCGGAATTGAGTCCACTGGCTTCTTGAATGTACCAGAGCATCCAAACCTGAGAGCATCAATACATCCCCAGACGCATCAGTCAATCATGCACAGCTATCTCAAAGTCAAAGGACATCGCGTTCGAAACAATTCATAACACACGCCGCTCAAATTACAACGATATAACATGGCGTTAACAAAAATAGAACAACAATATAGTCTGTAACGTGGTAGCTGAGTCAGTGGAGGCTACTCGGGTTCAACCCAGCTCAGTAGCTCTTGTACAATGCCTGGAGGACAGGGAGTAATCCCTTGATAGACCTTATCCGATGATATTGGGCCCTGGAATGAGAATAATTTAGTTTCATTATCGTGCTGATGTCTACATTCCCCAGTCTATGCTTCTTCTTCAAATGGTTATTGTAAACGTATTTGCGGCCCCATTTGAAATCGCAACTTGCCACGTAGCATGGATCTGGATCGTGTCTCTCTCGGAAATGTCGCCAAGCGGCCCGATTTTGTGCAAAAAGTTTGGAGCAACTAGGATGCGGACATGGAAACCTTTCAGGGCTTTCCGAGTCATTGGAACTTGCGGGAGATGGCACAGTCAACGTGGAGGGAATCCCGGTGGGGGTTGACGATACCGGCAAGTTACACGCAATGTCGACGGGTGTGTCCTGATGACTTCGGTCCGGAGGAGCACTCATTGGCGCGTAGTCCTGCGATGGGTTATAAATCGCCTCTGTGTCCTTGTATGTTGGGACATGATATAAGGTCATTGGCGCATAGCCCTGCGATGGGTTACAAGTCGCCTCTGTGTCCATTTGTGTCATGTTTGGAGAGATGTCGTATGCTGGGCCCTGATGCAAGGGATGTGGGGCAATTTCATCTCCATGAGAGGTCGACTTTTCAAATCATTACATAAGTTGAGCATGCTCGAGTAGATTGAGATAGCATTCATACCGGAGGTTGCAGGCTTCCATGATACGGTATCCCATATCCATTGATTCCCGGACCATACTGCAACGTTGAATCGCCAGGGAAGTGTACGAGGGAGCTCGTGTCATAGGCCTGAGTACCGGTCCCATTTAGGTTAGTTCAATAGAGGTGCACTACGCTAACTAGCGTCCGTACCTTCTCCGAATCTCTAAATTGATGATGGCGAAGATATACATCGCTACCTTCATCTGGTTCTCCGCCAAGGGAAACCAGCCCTTGAGGAGGATACGTCACGTTCGTGTACGGATAGGTTCCACCTTGCATGGTAAGGAAAGGAATGGGCAATGTCGGTTTGAACACCGTCAGAAGGAACGAATCGGTTGATGATGGATTAAAGATCGTCAGGTTAGAGGGATGGAATTGTTGGCGTCAGATTGAGGACGAGGGGTATTGAAAGCTACAAAGGATTCTGATCTGCATTATCGTTCTTTGTGCTTTTAAAGGGCTTGATCATGATGGACAGAACCGGACCACTGGCGCCGTGATTTCAGCGTCAGTTGCTTCGCGGGGATGAACTCTGCACAAGTAACGGTGCCATTTGTGGATTTGACGAAAAAGGTATTGGCAATGGCAAGTCGCCATCATGAAGGATCTTTCCCCGCCTGTGGGGTTACGATCTTTTGATCCAAACGTAGCAACAGCCCAGGTCCCCTCCCCGCCAAGGGAAAGCTGCCTGAGGCCAGCGCGCCCCATCCCCTCCTCTTGCAACTTTGATATAGAATGAGACGTATATAAGCACTTGCGATTTGACTGCGGGAGTCCTGGCGGGAGTTTACGAGTTTTAAGGTTTAAGTGGGGCGGGCACGGAACCCGGCGGACCTACAAACGCATACGACAATTTATTTATTTTAATTTATTTAGCTGTGGCGCTGCCTGCCATTTTGCGTATGCCTACAGCTCCTGCTTGATGGGATTACCGTGGAAGTCCATGGGTCGTTGTCACTAGCATATCCTTGTGCTATGCACGCCTGTGAAAACAGGAACCGATCGTTAAATATGGGAACCAATAAGAAAAACACACGACTGGACCCATGGACTCGGAGTGGTTGGAATACAATATTCCTTAGAAAACACATAATGGACATCTTATGATAGTGATATGCACGGTGTTGCAGAGTGGATTGCCCAAACACTTTCAAGTTCAATTACAGCATTCTGCCAACACCATGCGCTTATGCCACTTTGAACGTCTGTGGACCATACACGATATGAATCAATTATGAATCAATTGGTGCCAAGACGAGGACTTGGGGTGCCTCAAACGTTGTGAGGTATCTTAGAGCGCCACCAACCAACCTGTGTGCCTGTTCTTGATCCCTCAAGGCCCACTGCCATTTCTAGCCCAGTTCCTTTTCAGCATCTGAGTTGTCACGGTTGCACCAGAATACTTGCTGCTCCTCTGGTCAACAGAGCGCGGGTTCATTCCTTTAATTGCTAGGGTGTCATGCTCAGGCATGACCTTTCAGGGGACAATGATTAGATATGGCAGACATCCCCAGGCTCTCACCCCAGACAAAATTCTCTCACAGTGAATCTCAATCGAGTCTATCAGGGGGTCGTTACTAGGAGACATTGAAAATCTGTCTGCCCTCCACAGAACATTGTTTGGGTGGACAGGGTCTTCCTAAACCAGTGGGGGCCAGGGCCTCATAGCACAGTACTGTGACTTGAGGGCTGCCTAGTACTACCAGCGTTGTCATGACCTGGGTCTGACCAGGGTCGAGTGGCGTGACTTTGACTGACCCATTTCATAATCGGTCAAGAATCCTTGAGAAAGTTCTACTATATTAGGAATGAGCGATGCGTGACTGTGCCTTTGGCACGGGGGTGAGCATGTCTATTTACAGGGGGTGAGCATGTTTATTTACAGGGGGTAAGCATGTCTATGGTATGTACAATCTAATCTACACATCCTAGTTAAGTAGGACTTCTGGATATACAATATTATA
>WNFQ01000363.1_pt1 | contig 39338 bp, 33 predicted proteins | sample 5400171 | NCBI WGS metagenome assembly WNFQ01 (sample SAMN13153356, study PRJNA577476) | soil metagenome | isolation source: 20 cm soil under Madrone tree | place: USA:California | collected 2016-06-14
TCCAGGCGTACAAGGATTTCGGCATCTTTTTCCCCATGTTGCCGGAAGCGGCATACGCGCAGTTGCAGGTGGCGATGACGCACTACAAACAGATGGAGAAGCCGGACCGCGACCGCACGCACGCCCGCGCGGCTGAGGACGAGTTCCAAACCTTCCTGTCAAAATATCCGAACGATCCGCTAGCTCCGAAGGCGGAACAGCGTTTGCGCGAAGTGCAGGAACTGCTGGCGGAAGGCGACTTCCGTATTGGCTACTACTACTACGTGAAGGAAGACAAAAAGGCCGCGGAATCCAGGCTCAGAGCGATCGTGAACCGGTACCCGCTGTACAGCAAGTCCGACCAGGCGCTGTGGATGCTCGGGAACATATGGCAAGCCACCGAGAAAAAGGAGCTTGCCGCTCCGTATTACGCAAGGATCGTCCGCAATTATCCGCTGTCGCCTTTGGTTCCGAATGCGAAGAGCAGACTGAAGACACTTGGAGCGCCGGTGCCGCAACCCGATCCCCAGGCCGTGGCGTGGATGACGGCGGAACAGAATGCGCCCCGGCCACATGAAATGCTCATCAAGAAACCGCTGGCTCTGATTCGTACCGGCCCGGGACAGGAGTTGCGGACGGCAGCCACCATCGGAAAGCCGACGATGACTCCGGAGTCGGAGAGCGAAGTGGGAATCGATGTCTTGACGGGGGGCGGGAAACCGCAAATCGGTGGCGGCGCGGGTACTGGAATCGTCGCGACCGTAAGGGTAGGAAGCAGCACGACAACTGACGGCGCTGAGAGTGTGGCTCCAACCACAGGGGAGAGCGAAGCGAATCCTCCGGCGCAACCGGATCCAAATGTGCCAGCGGCGGCGGGGAGTTCGGCGAGTGGTACGACGACGGCAGCGGGGGCTGCGGATACCGCGCCGAAGACCGATGCAACGCCAATCGCCGCAAGTCAAGCGACCGATGCACCTAAAACGGACGGCTCAACGACGCAAGAGGGAACGCAAAATGGAGCCAATGGGGACAGCAAGAAAGAATCGACAAGCAAGAAGAAAAAGGGCCTGAGAAAAGTTCTCCCCTGGTAAAATTTTGCGGCAGGGCGAAGATCAGGAGAAACATCACGGGGTGCGGCCGAACACGGCTGCACCCCGTGTGCTCTTTGCTGCATGGGACGGTTGGCCCGGCCAAAACCATAGTATTCATTTCCGACACACTCCTGCCCTGTTGAGATTGACGCGCCATCTGGCGGGTGCTCCAATACAATTAGTGTGGGTCATTCGGCAAGGCCGCGCGCTGAGTGCGGCCCACGCGGGTGGAGTATCGTCGGAGGACTTTCGGTGGTCAAGATTCTGGTTGCGGACGACAACAGCAACATCCAGAAAATGGTCGGGCTCGCCCTAAAAGATCAGGGCATCGACGTCGTTGCCGTTGGCAATGGCGAAGCGGCGGTGCGGAAGATTTCAGATATTCGCCCTGACCTGGTGCTCGCCGACGTATTCATGCCGGTCCGGAACGGGTATGAAGTTTGCCAGTACGTAAAGTCAGATCCCTCCCTAGCGCATATCCCGGTGATCCTGCTGGTGGGCGCGTTCGATCCACTGGATGAGCAAGAAGCGCAGCGAGTCGGAGCAGATGGGGTGTTGAAGAAGCCGTTTGTTCCCCCGGATCCCTTGATTTCCATGGTCAAGTCTGCTTTGCTGCGTGCGGGAGTGGCTCACGGAAGCGCCAGCGCCGCGAAAATTCCGGAACCGGAGGCTTTGAAGGCCTCGGACCTCCTCAGGCCAAGTGGCGCGGCGGTGCCAACGCTAGCAGGCATCCCTGTGCCGACGCGCTCTCCCGAACCAGCCATAGCAGAATTCGAACAGGAAAGTTTCGTGGATGAAGCGCCGGGGCGTCCGGAGCCTGTGCGGATAGATAGCGGTTCGCAAACGGTGGCTTTCGGAAGCCTCCTGGAAACACCCGCGGTTGAGAAGGAAGAAGATGCCGATTTTCTGCCGCCGGCACTTCCAGAATTGGCGACGGAGCGCGATTGGCGCGATCCGGATCTTGAGGAGACGGACGAGGAAACGGAAGAAGAAAAACCGGCTGCGCCATGGCGGCCCGAGGCGTCCGGGAGTTACGCCGATGGTGGATCCACAAGCGGAGCAAAGGATTGGCGTTCCGGTAGTTTCGAGCGGATTCTAGCAAGGAAAACTAAGGGTGAGTCGTGGGAACCGGCAGACGAAAAACCGGAACTCGTTGAGACGACGCCCGCAGCAAGCAACCTTGTGACGGAGGCGCCCCCGGTCTCAGCCAGCATCCCGGAAGCAGCAGCGCTCATGGGGCCGATTTCGACTACGCCAATTGCGGCCGATGCGTGGGCGGCGGCGAGGCCGACTGCCTCGCAAGAAAAGAGTTCGACGGAGACTGCCGCGATAGTGGAAGAAGTAGCGCGCGTGAATGACCACGAACAATCCTCCACGGAAGCGGTAGTTGCCAGCGCACCTGAAGCGACGCAAGTCGAGCCGGAAAAGAAAAGTCCCAAGGAGTCCTGGTTTTCTGTTCCATCAAACCCGTGGAATGCCGAGATAGAGAAGGCGAACCGGCTTGCTTCGGCCTGGGACGCTGCGGTGCCAACGGCCGCTCCTCCGGCGTCGGGCAACGGAACGGAACAAGCCACTGAGGCCGTCAGCGAGACGACTCAGAAGGTGATCGAGGAAGCTGACTTGCCAGCGGCCGCTGTTGAGGCCATCCGCGAGGAGGCCGCGCAAGTCACCGAAGGCGCGACGCTTACGGCGGAGGAACAAGCCTCTAGTGAAAGCTTTTACGCACGACACGAGGCCGCGGAGGCGGCCGCGTCCAAAAGCAGCATGGACGACCTGGTGGCCAAAGTGCTCGCGAGGATGAGTCCGGAGGTGCTGCAGGCGGTTACGCGAGAGATCCTGAAGCCCGTCGTGGAAGCGATGGTCAAGGAGGAGATGCAGTCGAAGAAGTCCTAATCCCCTGCCTCGTAGATTCGGAAATCCATCCACGCTCTGTACTCATCAGAATTGAATGTTGCTTCGCAGGGCCGCGCCCGGCGGAATTGACGCAGCCGCTTTTTCCCTCGTATAGTCGAAGATTACTCTGAACGATTCGAATCGGCAGAAGAGGGCGGGCCAAGGCCGCGCCTCTACAGGGAGAATGCGCACGGCATGGCTCGCGAGATAGCAAAGGCGTACGAACCGCAGCAGATCGAACCGCGCTGGGCAGACTTCTGGGTAAAGGAAGAGCTGTTCAAAGCGGATGCGAATGCACCCGGGCCAGTGTTTTCGATCGTCATTCCGCCTCCGAACGTCACCGGATCGCTGCACATCGGGCACATGCTGGACCATACGGAAATCGACATCCTCACGCGCTGGCACCGGATGCGGGGATACAACACGCTTTATTTGCCGGGAACGGACCACGCCTCAATCTCGACGCAACGCGTGGTGGTGCGGCAATTGGGGGAACAAGGAATCGATTACCGAAGCCTGGGGCGCGAGGAGTTCCTGAAGCGGGTTTGGAAGTGGAAAGAAGAGTCGGGGAGCATGATTACCCGGCAGATGAAACAGATTGGAGAGAGCTGCGATTGGTCGCGCGAGAAGTTCACCTTGTCACCGGAATTGTCGCGCGTGGTTACGGAAGTATTCGTCCGGCTCTATGAAGAGGGACTGATTTACCGGGAGAACCGGCTGCTGAACTGGTGTCCGGTGTGCCTGACGGTGCTGAGCGATTTGGAAGTGGTGCACGAGGAGCGGCTGGGACACTTGTGGCATATCAAGTATCCAGTGTCGGGAACGAACGAGTTCCTCGTTGTGGCCACCACGCGGCCGGAAACAATGCTGGGCGATACGGCAGTGGCGGTCAATCCGGAAGACGAGCGGTACTCGCGCCTCGTTGGCAAAAAGGCGCTGCTGCCGCTGATGAACCGGGAGATTCCGATCATCGCGGACGCGATGGTGGACCGCGAGTTTGGGACCGGCGCGGTGAAAATCACACCCGCGCACGATCCAAACGACTTCGAAGTGGGGCGGCGTCACAAATTGACGGAAATTGATGTGATGACCGATGACGGCCAAATGAACGCGGCGGCGGGGGCCTACGCGGGGATGGACCGCTTCGAGGCGCGGAAAAAGATTGTTGAGGATTTGAAGGCGCTGGGCCTGCTCGAAAAGATCACCGAGCACACGAACGCGATTGGATTGTGCGAACGGAGTAAGACCATTGTCGAGCCGCGGGCTTCTACGCAATGGTTCTGCAAGATGAAGCCGTTGGCTGAGCCGGCAATTGTGGCAGTGGAACGCGGCGAGATTCAAATCGTGCCAGATAACCGGCGCGAGGAATATTTCAATTGGATGAGGAACATCCGCGACTGGACGTTGTCGCGGCAACTCTGGTGGGGGCACCGGATTCCGGCCTGGCATTGCGGCAATTGCAAGGAAATCATCGTGGCCCGGGAAGCGCCCAAGAAGTGCACAAAGTGCGGATCGGCAAAACTGGAACAGGATCCAGATGTCCTGGATACGTGGTTTAGCTCCGGATTGTGGCCCTTTTCCACACTGGGCTGGCCGGAGGCGACCCCGGATTACAAGACGTACTACCCGACGAGTTTGCTGATCACCGGCTACGAGATTCTGTTTTTTTGGGTGGCGCGGATGATCATGCTGGGCCTGCATTTCACAGGGAAAATTCCCTTCCGCGCCGTCTACCTCCATTCCATCGTGCGTACCCCCGACGGGGAGAAGATGTCGAAGTCCAAAGGCACGGGAATCGATCCGATCGATGTTAACCGCAGATACGGGACGGACGCGATGCGCTTCACCTTGGCGGTTACGGCGTCGGTGAGCGATGTGATCTGGACCGAGGACCGTATTCAAAGCTCGAGGAACTTTGCGAACAAGATCTGGAATGCGGCGCGGTTTTTGTTCGTGAACCTGGGCAAGTTTGAAGAGAGTGGGGCGAAATTGGAGGAGTTGGCCGCGCCGGAAGTGCGCGCGAAGGCGCCGCATGCTTATCATGGCGGCGTTCCGCTCGTGGATGGGTGGATGTTTGCCCGCCTGGCGGCAACCGTAGAATTGGTGAATGAAGCGTTAGCGAATTACCGGTTTCACGAAGCCGCTCAAGGCGTGTATCAATTCTTCTGGGGAGATTTCTGCGACTGGTATATCGAGTGGGTGAAACCGGAATTGCAGAGCGCGGACCGCGACCGGGCGACCGTGGCGTGGAAAAATCTTTTTGCGGCGTTTGATGCGGCGTTGCGGCTGCTGCACCCATTCATGCCCTTTTTGACGGAAGAGCTGTGGCACCAGCTGCCGCAAAAGACAGGAGCGAAATCGATTGCGCTGGATCAATTTCCAGAAGCGCATGAGCATTGGAAGAACACAAAAGCGATGGGGGATGTCGCAGCGATCCAGGAAGTGGTCACGGCGCTGCGCAACATTCGCGCGGAGCTGAAACTCGATCCCAAAAAGAGAGTGGCGGCGGAATTCTCTACCAGCGATGCCGGTGCGGGTGCACTGATTCGAGAGAATCGAGGGGCGATTGAGAGGTTCGCGGTCTTGTCGGAACTTCGTATTGTACCCCGCCAGCAGTTCGATGCGAAAAGCGGGGCGGTGCGCTCGACGGCGACCTTTGACGTGCGCATCGCGTATTCCGACACGGTGGATGTGGCAAGGGAGAAGACACGGCTAAGGAAAGAGATCGAGGGCCTGCAGAACGCCATAGCCTCCAAGGAAAGACAACTTGGGGACGAGACGTTCCGGAGCCGCGCGCCGGAAAAAATCATTAAGGGACTGGAGGCTACACTCGCCGAGCAGCGCATCGAACTTCGCAAATTGCAAGATCGATTGTCACAACTCGAAGGAGCCTCATAATTCCTCGGAGCCCTATGGATTGGAATTCTCGTTACATTGCTGACCTTGTGCGCCGCGCGCTGGAAGAGGATATCGGCACCGGAGACGCGACTAACGCGGCGGTGGTACCACCGCGCGCGGCGGCGCGTGCTCACATCCTCGCCAGGCAGACACTCGTTTGCGCGGGATTGCCGATAGCCGAAAAGGTCTTCCGCTCGCTGGATCCGGAGATTCGAGTGATCTGGCCGCATAACGATGGATCGTTTGTCGAACCGGGCGCGGAAATCGTGCAGATCAAGGGAAATGCCCACGCCATCCTCGCTGGCGAGCGAACCACGCTGAATTTTCTGGCGCATCTTTGCGGAATCGCGACGCTAACGCGGCGCTTCGTGGAACAACTGGCGGGCACGAGAACCCGGATTCGCGATACAAGGAAAACGACGCCTGGTTTGCGGGCAGTGGAGAAATATGCGGTGAAGACGGGCGGCGGCTCCAACCACCGCTTCGGACTCTATGACGCAATACTTTTGAAAGAGAATCACATCGCGCTGGCCGGCGGAATCAAGCAAGCGCTGGACAAAGCGCACACCTATGTGGCGCCAAAGGCGCCACCACCGCGCGCGGCGAGCGCCTACGATGCGGCGGGGTTGGACCCGGAGGTCGTGGGCCCGGGACCGTTGCCGGTGCAGATCGAGGTTCGCGATCAGAAAGAATTGCTTGAAGCGCTCGGAGCAGGAGCGGAAGCGGTGCTACTCGACAACATGACACCGGAACGCGCCGCGGAATGCGTGAAGATCGCGCGCGGGATTCGCGCCGACTGCGTCATCGAAATCTCCGGAGGGATCACGCTTGACAATGCGCGAGCTTACGCGGAGACCGGCGCTGACTTTCTCTCTTCCGGGATGCTCACGCACTCGGCGCCTGCCGCGAACCTCAGCCTGCTTGTGGACAGCATCGAGGGAACGTAAGCTTAGGCGGCGCGAAAGGGCACGACGAGGTCCGATGGCTCAGGAATCCTTACCAGGGACAACCGACCGGCGGCTGGCAGGGTTGCTTACGTTGCTGGCGGAAAATGCCACCATCGTAATCAGCGGCGCGCGCATCGCTAAAGAGGTTGGCGTCTCTCGCTCCATGGTGTGGCAGTGGGTGGAACGGCTGCGTGAATTGGGCGTGAAAGTAAAAAGCCAGCCAGGCACCGGATACTTCCTGGAGCAAGTCCCCGATATCCTGACTCCGGACATGCTGAAGCAACAGCTGAAGGGCAGCCTTTTCGGAAAACACATATTTCATTTTTTCAAGACGGATTCGACGAATCGAGTAGCGCTGGAATTGGGACATGCAGGCGAACCGGAGGGCGCGGTCGTCCTGGCAGAAGAGCAAACCGCAGGGCGCGGCCGGGCGGGACGCGCGTGGCATTCCCAACGCGCGGCGGGCATTTACGTGACTCTGCTTCTTCGGCCAAAACTGGCGCCGGTACAAGCTCCGCTGCTGACCATGATGGCGGGACTTTCCGCGCATTCCGCGGTGCAGGCGTTGACGGGTCTGGATGTGGACCTGAAGTGGCCGAACGACCTAATCATTGGGGGGAAAAAGGTGGGCGGCATCCTGACGGAGATGCACGCGGAACCAAGTCAAGTGCGATTCGTGATTGTGGGGATCGGGCTGAACGTGAATCAAGAGAAGTTTCCCGGTGAGCTTACCAACATAGCGACTTCCCTGCGCACGGAAACGGGCAAACCGCAACCGCGCATGGAGTTACTGGTCCGGTTGCTGCGCGAATTCGAGGGCGATTACAATCGTTTTCTGCGGGAGGGCGTGGCCAGCGTTGTGGCGCGCTTCGAATCGGTATCGAGTTATGCAAAAGGTAAGCGGGTGCGGGTAACAAACGGAACGGAAAGCTATGTCGGTACAACTGCGGGACTTGGGCCGGAGGGCTTGCTGCAAGTGGAGCGAGAAGACGGACGCGTCACGGCGGTGATTTCTGGCGACGTCGCGGAGGCACGCTAGATGCTGCTGACCATTGACGTGGGGAACACCAACTCGGTGCTGGGCGTTTTTCGCGGTGAAGAGCTGATCGCGAATTGGCGTTTGACGACGGCACGCGAACAGACCATCGACGAATATGGCGTGCTGACGAGGAATTTGTTCACGTTGGCGGGCTTGGACCGGGACGCGATCACGGGCGTGATCATCAGCTCGGTGGTGCCGCCAGTGAACCGGACGCTTGCTGAAATGTCGCGAGTTTATTTCGGGAAGAAGGCGCTGTTTGTGGAACTGGGCGTGAAAACCGGGATGGCCGTACTGGTGGACACCCCATCGGAGGTAGGCGCCGACCGGATCGTGAATGGCGTGGCTGCGTTTCATCAGTATGGCGGGCCGTGCATCGTGGTGGATTTTGGAACCGCGATCACCTTCGACGCGATCTCCACAAAGGGCGAATACCTCGGTGGGGTAATCGCGCCCGGACTGGGAATTTCGTCAGAGGCGTTGTTTGCGCGCGCCGCGCGGCTACCGCGCGTGGAAATTAAGGACCCAGGAAAAGTAATCGGGACGAACACCGTCACGCATATGCAAGCAGGTTTGTATTACGGCGCAGTGGACATGGTGGACGGGATGATCGCGCGCATGAAGAAAGAACTTGGCGAAGATGTGAAGGTTGTTGCGACCGGCGGCCAAGCGAGGCTCGTCTCGAAAGGCTCGAAACATATCCAACATACAGATGAATTCCTTACACTGACGGGCTTGCGATTGATCTGGGAGAAAAATCAGCCGGCGGAACACGGCAAGAGCGCAGCAACGGCGCCGGCAAAGAAGGCACAGAGCTAAGCCTCCGGCAGCGGCGACGCAGACGGAATCTCGCCCGGAGACTGAATGTCCGGGGGCGCCCCAACCAACGAAATGGACGGCTGGAACTACTTCAATTACTTTACGGAAATCGAAGAATACTTCTGGAAGAAACGCGGGGCGCATCTGCTGGTGTCGCCGCTGGACTGGGCGATCATGGAGGCGTGGCAGAAAGCCGGAGTGCCGCTGGAAGCCGCGCTGAAAGGGATCGACAAGGCGTTTGAAAGTTATCAGAGGTCGCGGAGAGGCGCGGGCAAGACGTTGAAAAACCTAGCGTATTGTACGGACGCGGTGCTGGAGGCAGCCGAAGAACAGCAGGAGGCGGCTGCGGGGAGCATGCCGAAAGTCGCGCGCGCAAAAGCCAGCGAAGCTTTTTCGCGAGATGAATTGAAAGCGTATTTTGCGAAGAATGTGACGCATTTGAAACGTGCGGCAGAAAACAGTTTGCAGCAACAGCCAGAGGTCACCCGCCGGTTAACGGAAATTGCGGAATCGCTGGAGTCAAGCAGCCAGCTCCTCGATTCGCCGGGGACGCTGGACCTGGGAGATTTGGAGCGGCGGCTGACGATTCTGGATGAGAAGATACAAGCGTTGCTGACGAGTCATGCGCCGGAAGAGGTCATGCTCAAGATCCGACGCGAAGTGGATGGGCAACTGGCGATGTACAGGCGGAAGATGAAAGCGGAGCAACTGGCGATGGTCGAAAAACAGTACATACAGAAACGGTTGTTGGAAGAGTTTGGATTACCGCGCCTGAGCCTTTTCTATTTTTCTTAATGTGAGTCAGCAAACTGCCTCGGCATCCGGAAACAAGATCGCGGGGCTTGAGATCCAATCTACAAGAGCAACCTTTCTTAACACAGGACAAAAATTATGGCTGATGAGTTAAGATTATCGATTGAGAAGCTCATTTACGGCGGTGACGGTTTGGCGCACGCCGATGGTAATACCGTTTTCGTGCCTTATGTTCTGCCCGGGGAAGAGGTGCGGGCGAACACGAAATCGAAAAAGAAGAAATTGATCTGGGCCGAACTGCTGGAGGTCACTTCACCGGCGAAAGAGCGCAAAAAAGCAAAGTGCCCTCATTTTCAGAAATGCGGCGGCTGTCACTACCAGCACATCCCGGCAACGGAACAGTTGAGGCTTAAGAAAAACATATTGCGTGAAACGCTTGCGCGGCTCGGCGGAATCGCGTGGGATGGCGCGATTGTGGAACATTCAGCCGAGCCGTATGGCTATCGAAACCGCGCGCAATGGGCGGTGCGAAGCGGGATGCCTCGGGCGCTGGGATACTTCCTGCCGGAGAGTTCGGTGATTGTGCCGATCGATGAGTGTCCCGTGCTCTCACCGCGACTCGCCCACACCTTCGCGCAGCTTCAGGAAATGGCGCGCTCAGCCAGGCTGCCGGAGGGCATCCAGGAGATCGAAGCTTTTGCGGATTCGGCGGACGAAAAGATTGCGCTGAACGTGGCGTTTGAGAAATTCCCCAAGCCTGCGGCGGAACTGGCATCTGCTTTCCGGGAAGTCTTGCCACAGATCGAAAGTTTGCTGCTGCTGGACCAAAAGAAGAACCGGTTTGAATTGACGGGACCGGGTTATTTAACGCATGAAGCCGGCGGATTCAAATACCGCGTCAGCCATCTTTCGTTCTTTCAAGTGAACCGCTTCCTGATCGAGGATTTGCTAAAGACCGTGACGGCGAATGCGCATGGCGCGCTGGCGCTGGATCTGTATTCGGGAGTCGGGTTCTTCACACTTCCGCTGGCAAAAACGTTTCAGAAGGTTGTGTGCGTGGATGCCAATCTTGCCGCGACGCGGGATCTCTACGCCAATGCGGAGATTGCAGGCGTAACGATCGTATCGCACAACGAACATGCGGAAGAGTTTCTGAAAAAAACCGAAGAAAAACCGGACTTCGTACTCCTGGATCCGCCGAGAGCGGGATTGGGCGCAGAAAGTGCTGAGAAGCTTGCGGAACTCGGTGCCAAAGAAATTGTGTACCTTTCCTGCGATCCATCCACCCTGGCTCGCGATTTGGCGGTGCTGACGGGCTCATCCCGGAAACCGAAAGAAATCACCGGGCCAAGCATCCGCTATGAAATCACGGAAATGTATCTGTTCGATCTCTTCCCGCAGACATTTCACATCGAAACCCTGGTAAGGTTGCGAAGAGTGCCATGAGGCTGCACGGAATGCCACGTCTCTTCTTCTCCTCTCCTCCTCCTTCGCGACGATCGCTGTTCTCGTTCTAACCGGAATCCTTCTTGTAAGAATCGCGGCCATCTTCGCGATGAGCCAACACGCCTGCCGTAAGGTTATGGTTACGAAATCGAGCTTTCGGGCGTCGCGTTCGAAGACGCGCTGCAACCAGCGCGAGGCGGCTTGCGCCCAGGCTTTACGGCGCATCCAGAAGGAGCGCCGCCGCCGGATCTTCATGCAGGAGACGAAGTGGCAGTTCTGACGGAAGCAAAGCGGCGGCAAGTCTTTTAGCTGGGATGGCGTCGATGGCGACTTTTTGTGGCCGCAGACTGCGCCCGAAGAGATCGCGACTTCAGCAAAGAACAATGATTCGCTGGTGCTGCGGTTGCACTACGGCCGTCTAAACATTCTCATGCCGGGAGATGCAGAAAAACAGGTGGAACGCGAAATTCTTTCGGAGAATAGCGCGGAAGAGTTGCATTCCGAAGTGCTGAAGATCGGCCATCATGGAAGTAAGAATTCGACGATGCCGGAATTCCTCGCTGCCGTGCAGCCGCGTGTCGGAATCATATCCGCGGGAGAAGACAATCCTTACGGACATCCCAGTCCGGGGATCCTCGAACGATTGGAGAATGCGGGAGTACGGATCTTGAGAACGGATAGAGACGGCGCCGTGCATGTGTTAACGGACGGCACGCGGCTGGAAATCACTTGCTTCGTCGCATGTCCGGGTGTGGCAAACGCGGCAGCATCAGCGCTGGCGAAAGCACCAGATCACCAACAAGACCAAGAGGAGAAATAAGAAACCAACGGCGGCCTGCCATTCATGATTCTTCTTGTACTGGAAGAGAGAGAAGGACCCGGCCGAGTCAGCCGATAATTTCGCGGCTGTCAGGCGCGGAATAAAAAGCGGCACGGCGCGCGCGTACTCTTCGAAAGATGCTCCGTGGCGCAGCTGGAGCTCCTTCGCTTCCCGCTGCATCACGATGGAATAAAAAACCGCGAAGTAAACAATAAGGATTAAGGCAGAGATCCATGAGTGGGTTGCAATTCCGGCTCCAAGAGCCAGGATGGCGCTGCCGAGATAGAGCGGATTTCTGGTGTAAGCGTAGGGGCCGGAGACAGTGAGGACTTCCTGCTTGTGTAGATAGCCGGCCGCGTAAGCGCGCAACCACAGGCCAATGACGCCTGTCAGGGCGCCCAGCAAGATGCTGGGAGGTGTAGGCCGGGAAAAATAAAGAACCGCTACCGCGAGCGGATAACCCAGCCGTACGCGCCAGCGCACAAAAAAATTACCGGCACCGCTCATCGGCGAACCTCAACCTGCCGGCGAACGGCGTCGAAAACTGTGTCGACGTCAATTTCCAGAATGGATGGATCGGCTTGGCCGCCTCGTTTGTAGGTGGTCACCGCACGCGGACTGCGAAGAACGATGTCGATGGGAGAAGCGCTGGTAGAGCGGTCATCCATGCGATAGGGACCGTTCCTCGCTGGGTCCGTCGGGCCAAATATGGCGACGGCAGGCGTTCCAAGAGCGACGGCCAGATGCAGTGGCCCCGAATCACCACCCACGACGCAGACCGCATTGCGCAAGAGAGCCATGAGTTGGCCGAGTGAACCATTGTATGCGATGGGGTCAGCTTCCCCACTGGCCGCTTTGACCGCGGAGATTAGGTCATCTTCACTGGGGCCATAATTCAGAACGCAACGCAGTCCGAGTGCGCCATGGATTTTCTGGCAAAGCGAGCCGTAGCGATTTGGCGGCCAGCATTTCGAGCGCCAGCCAGCAGCGGGGCTCAATACGATGTACCGTTCAATGGCAAGGCCTCGCAGGAGTTGCAAGACAAACACTTCCTGAATCGACGGCACCGAGAGAGTGACGGGCGCCACGCAGTTGCGAGCCCCTGCGCGCACTGACAGCTCTCCATTCTGATCGGCGATGTGGGTCTGGGTGCAACGGAGGCGATCGGTGTAGAGGAGCGGGACGCCGAATTCGCGAATGGTTTGCGAGGAAAACCCGATCCTGCGGGAGACGCCGCCAATGAACGGCAGCGCCGCAGACTTCCACAGTCCTTGATAATCGATCGCCGTCGTGAAGCGTTCTTTGCGGATTCGTCCGATGATTTCGCGCAGGGAGTGGTAGGAGCGAGTTTCCGTCTCCCAGATATCCGTTGCCAATTCGCTGCTCTCGACCAGCGCTTTCCAGCGGGGATGGGTCAGCCAAACGATTTCAGCTTCCGGAAACGATTCGCGCAAGGCAGCAACGGCGGGAAAGGTGTGGACGATATCTCCGAGAGAACCGAGGCGCACGACCAGGAAGCGCTGGTCAGACATGCGGCGCCTTGCGAATGGACTCGAGCAGCGCCCGCGTGGAGTGATCCTTGGGGTCACCCACGATGGCCACGCGGATGCCAAGTCGCGCGGCGACGGCGCGCTCCGGCACGGTGTCCGCAGTGTAGTCAGTGCCTTTGGCGTGGACATCCGGGCGCAATTCTTCCAGCAGGGCTTCCACATTAGGTTCGGCGAAGAGCACGACGTAATCCACGCAACGAAGTGCGGCAACGAGCTGGGCACGCGCGTCTTCATTGAGGATGGGTCGTCCAGGCCCTTTGAGATTGCGGACGCTGGAATCGGCATTCACGCCGACCACGAGAATGTCGCCTTCGCGCCGGGCACCTTCGAGATAACGAATATGCCCGACGTGCAGCGTATCAAAACAGCCGTTGGCTAAGACGATGTGCCGGCCGCGGCTCTTGCGTTCCGCGAGTTTCTCGCGCAACACATTACGCGCGACGATTTTGGAAGCGGCTTCACGCATGATTAATAGGCGGCTCCCGATGCCTCGGCGCGGATGGCATCGAGAAGTTCTGCGCGCGAAATCGTAGCAGTCCCGCGTTTCATGACCACCAGGCCGCCGGCAATGTTGGCGATGTGCGCGGCTTCGAGGGGAGATGCCCCGCAGGCAAGCGCCAGAGTATAAGCGGCAAGAACGGTGTCACCTGCGCCGGTGACGTCCACGGCTTGGTCCTTGCCATGAACGGGGATCTGCGTGAGGCGATCGCCTGGTCCGAAAAGAGCCGCGCCGTGCCGTCCCCGGGTGACCAGGAGCGATTGCAATTTCATCTCGGAAAGCGTGGCGCGGCCTGCCCGCGCGAGCTCACCGGTATCTTGACCAATGGCTGTGTGATACTCCGCCTCAAGCTCGGCTTCGTTTGGCGTAGCCGAAGTGATGCCCGCCTTCGCATAACGGTGCAGTTGGTAACGCGCGTCGAGCGTGACGTGCAGCGTGCTCTTGCGCTTCGCGGACGCCTGCTGCACGAGTTCCGGACTCGCTATTCCAAAGCCGTAATCGGACACAGCGAGCGCGTGGGCGTGGCGCAGACTTGCTGAAAGCCGCTGATGGAGCTTCTTGCGAATGGTGTCAGGGAGGGCCGATTTCGGTTCATAGTCGACGCGCAGAACCTGTTGTCCCACGGTGTGCGCCCAGCCAGCCAGAAAGCGGCTCTTGGTGGGAGTAGTCCAGCCTTTCACGCGAAAAATACCGGAAACATTGACTCGCTGGCGACGGAAATGAGCGATCAGCGCCTCTCCCGCGGCGTCATCGCCAACAGCGGTAACGGGCAGGACTCGGGCGCCGAGAGACGCGAGGTTGTTGGCAGCGTTGGCTCCGCCTCCGGGAACAATCTGAGTCTCGCGATGTTTGAGGATCAAGACCGGCGCTTCGCGGGAGACGCGCGAAATTTCTCCGTATTGGAATTCATCGGCAACGAAATCGCCGAGGAGCACGATTGTTTTCGTAGTGAACTGCTCGACGCACTCGCGGAGGGCGAGAAGGTCGACCGACGTTGACGCTTGCTCTTGCGTGCGCGGACGCTTCATTTTTGCTGCCTCAGGATCCAGTCTGCCGCCTGCGTGAGATCTTCCGCAACGAAGTCGGGCTGCATCGGCCACTTCGCCGCGTGCCAGGCGAGTTCACCTTCCCCGTAGCCTGTACGCACGAGGACGCCTCGCGCACGGGCATTTCGCGCGAGTTCCATATCGCCATAGCGATCGCCAACCACGAAAGAGCGCTGCAAATCGAGAGTGTGCTCCAACGCTGCGCGGTCCAGCATGCCGGTTCTTGGCTTGCGGCAGCTGCAGTTTTCGCCGGAGGCGTGCGGACAATAATAGATCGCGTCGATCTTCGCGCCCTTCCCGGCAAGTTGTTGCGTCATCAATTCGTTCACGGTGTGCACGAGCGATTCCGGGAAGTAACCGCGGCCGACGCCCGACTGATTGGTGACGACGATCACAGGCAAGCCCGCCTCATTGAGCCGATGAATAGCAGCGGCGACAAAGGGAAACATGCGAAAACGGCTTGCGTGATTCAAGTAGCCCACTTCCTCCGCGATCGTTCCGTCGCGATCGAGGAAAACAGCCGGGCGCAACAGGGACTGCTCAGGCACCCTGCACCTCGAGCCAAGGTCTTGCCGCCGCCGCCACCATGCCGGCCGTGATCGCGGTCATGCAGCGATGATCCGTCGGACAGCAGCGGAGAAAACATGGGCTGCAGTAAGGCTTTTGCTGAACGATGCTGCAGCGCGTCGTGACCGGAGCTGTTCCATTTGGATCCGTGGGACCAAACACCGCGACGATGGGCAGGCCAACAGCGGCAGCAACGTGCATCGCGCCGGAATCGTTGCCAATGAATAGATGGCACTGCGAGAGCAGCGCAGGCAGATCGGCAATTGCGGTTTTGCCCGTGAGATTGATGGGAGGCCGGCGCAATTCCCCAGAGATGGCCGTCGAGATGTTTGCCTCGGCGGCAATTCCAAAGAGAATGACGTCGGCATCCGCCTCCGATTGCAGCCGATTGGCCACCTCGGCAAACCGCGGAGGCGGCCAGCACTTCGCCGATCCGTACGATGCGCCGGCCCCGATGGCGATTCGCAATGCGCCTTGGCGCACGCCAAATTTGCAAAGAAGCTCGTCGGCACTCCGGCGCTTCTCTTCTGGAACGCTCAGGCCAATGAAAGTTTCGTCCTGTACGGAATCCAGCCAACCCGCACGGCGGAGGAGTTCCAGGTAATAAAACTTTTCATGCGCAGGAGTTTCCCCGTGCCGAGGGAGAGCCACCGCCTTAGTCAGAAGAAAGCTGCGGACGTCGCGGGCATAGCCGATCCGTTCAGGAATATTTGCACGCCAGGCAAGCCATGCGGCATCGAAGGCATTTTGCAGCAGCAAAGCCACGTCGAACTTCTGCGCTCGAAGTTCGGCTGCCAGCCGCTCGCGGCCGGAAAACCCTGCGTGCAAGCCTTTCGGATCGTAAGGGATGAGTTGATTGCAAATCTCTTGATCACGATAAATATCGGCGACGTAGGGCCGTCCCACGATCGCGATTTCCGCTTCCGGAAAACGCTTGCGCACGGCGCGCAGCGCTGGCAGCGCCATGATGGCATCACCAACCCAGTTGGTCGCGCGGATGAGAATCTTCACGCCGCCGCTCCGGCGCCTGCTGCCAGCGTTTGATCGAGAACATTTCTGAAATCAGCCTCTGGAGTCACAACCAGATCGATCACTGCGACGTAGAGCGGAGCTCCCTCGAACTTGAGACCACCCAGATTCTGCGCGTCCTTTTCGGTCGTCACAAACGCGTTCGCACCGGCCCGTTTCCCAGCCTGGTTGACCGCTGAGATGTCCCGCTGCGTGAAGCGATGGTGATCGGGAAAGATGGCTTGGCCGCAAACGGCAAGCCCCCAATTTCCCAGATCGCGGAAGAACGCATCTGGGTTACCGAGACCGCAGAATGCAAAAAAAGGGCCGGCGCCGATTTCATTGGCGGAGAGAGGAGTGATCTCCCCGCCGAAGCGGCGGAACCCAAGCAGCCGAGTGGAAGCAGCGAAAACCGGATATTGATCCAGTTTTCCGATGGCCTCGAGCGTTCCAGAAGCCGTTTCGGCGCGAGTAAAGATGATCAAGTTTGCGCGGCTCATGGCCGCTACCGGCTCGCGAAGCCGGCCGGCCGGCAGTAAGGACTCCCCCACAAGCGGTCGAGACGCATCCATCAAAAGAATATTCAGGTCGCGGGCGAGCTGGAGATGTTGAAAACCGTCATCCAAAAGAAAAACGTCGATGGAGTGCTGCGATTCGAGCAAGTGGCCTTCGGCGAATCGGTCCTTGCCAACACCAAATGAGACGCGGCCCCGCAACCGCAATTTCATCAACTCGATTTCGTCGCTAGTGCCATTCGCGCCTCGATGCCCGCGGCTGAGTATGGCAACTCGCTTCCCGTCAGAGAGAAATTTTTCGGCGAGCCAAATCACCATGGGTGTTTTGCCGGTGCCGCCAACCGTCAGATTCCCAACGCTGATGACGGTCGCCTTCAGGCGCTTCTGCTTGAACCATTTGTTGGCATACAGCCAAACACGAGCACGGACCCCGACACCATACAGAAGCGAGAGGGGCCACAGCAGTCTCCGCAATAGCGGCGGCAGATTCATCGCCCGGCACCGTCCAGACGCTTCGCAATCTCCGCCACCGCTCGATTCGTCGCTCCGCGTGAGTCAGCCACCAATTGGCGCGCCGTCTCGCTCATTTTCTTCATACGCTCCGGATCGCCAAACAATTCGATCCAGGCTACGCCGACGTCTTCCGGGCTTTCCACCTGAATTGCGGCCCCCGCAGAGACGAAGCGTGAAGCAATTTCGGCGAAGTTTTCCATCGAGGAGCCGAATACCGGAATTTTCCCAAAAGCGGCTGGCTCAAGAATGTTGTGGCCACCGGAAGATACCAGCGAGCCTCCGACAAAAGCACCGTCGGCTAGTCCATAAAGCGATGCCAGCTCACCGATGCTGTCGAGCAGGAGGACGGTTACGTCATCGGGTATGGTGGAACTATCGGACGGCTGATTGGCGTGCAATTGTGCCGGCCCTGGAATCGGCAATCGAGACCGCCGGATGAACTTGCGGTGCGATTCATCTATGAACGCCGCGGCGTCATCAAAACACTCTGGCTTGCGGGGCGCAAGCACAAGCAGCGCCTTTGGATACTCGCCTTGCAAAGTTCCGAAGGCGATGAGCGCGTGTGGCTCCTCCGTCGCAACAACGCTTCCTGCGACAATGATTGGCGATCGGCCGCTGCGCTTGATCTCGGTCGCGAGCCAAATCGACAACGGCGTGGGCGCGGGAAGTTCCAGGTCGTATTTCAAATTTCCGCTGACCCGCACGCGGTCCGCAGGTGCGCCCAAGGCCCGCACGCGATCCGCATCCTTCTCGCTCTGCATGAGGAAGGCGGTGGCATTGGAAAGTGCGTTTCTCAGGAAGGGACGCAGGAAAAAGCCAAAGACTCCGAGATACCTCTTGTAGCGTGCAAAAGAGCGATCCGAAATGCGTCCGCTGACGAAAAGTACGGGAATCTTACGGCGCCCAGCTTCCCGCAGGAAATTCGGCCAGATCTCGGTCTCCAGCACCAGAACAACCGACGGCCGCACGGCATCGAGCGCGCGACGCACGGAAAAGGCCCAATCCAGCGGAAAATAGATGACGGCATCGGCAAACGGCATGCGTTCGCGCGCCAGCGCCTGCCCCGTATTGGTGGTCGTCGAGATAATGAGAGGCCGATTGGGGTAGGCTTCTTTCAACCGTCGCGCGAGAGCAATGCTGGAAAGCACTTCGCCGACACTCACGGCATGAATCCAGATCGCGCCCGTGGAATGCGTGGGCAACTTGACGAGTCCTGGAAAGGAGAATCCCAGGCGTTCCCCGAGATTAGAGAGATATTTCCCATGGCGCAGGCCCTGCACAAGCCAATAGGGCATCAGCAAAATGGCGGCGAGGCCCATAAGAAGGCTATAAATGAAATACACTGAGCGTGGCTCCGGTCTGTACGCGCTCCGCCAGCAGCAGGCAGCGCGCGATGCAGGGCAACCCTGCACAACCCCCAGGAATCGAAGGCCTCAAGATGAGAAAAGTCTATTATAACCCGATGCGAAAACTAACCCTCATCCTTCCCTTTCTTGCCATTTCGCTGCTGGCTGCCGAACAAGCAGCCTCCCAGCAACCTTCTTCGCTCAAGACCACATCGCTGGAGTCCCACGAAGGGATGACCATTACCGCCCGGCCGTGGACCGACCCCGCACTCTATAAGGAAAAGTTTCCAAAAAAGTCTCCATTTGCGGCAGGTATTATCGCCGTGCAAGTCGTTTTTCGAAATGATTCCGATGACAGCATGAAGATCAACCTAGAGCGCATTCGATTGAACCTCACACTCTCGGAAGAAGATCATCAGGCGTTGTACCCGCTTTCTCCGGAAGAAGCAGCCGACGTGATCACCCATCCGTCCGCGAAAAACGTAACTAGCAAAAGATTGCCTATCCCCCTGGGCGGCCCGAAGACCGGACGGGACAAGAAATGGACGGAAGTGGAGCAGTCCATGCGCGATGCGGGGGTGCAAGCGAGCGTCGTCGCGCCGCATGGCACAGTGCAAGGGCTTCTCTATTTCGACCTTCGAAGCCAGTTCGAGCTTCTGAATACCGCTCACCTATATGTGCCAGAAATAGTGGCCATCGAAAAGAATCGCGGCCTCATGTACTTCGAAATTGACCTGAGCCGGTCCGCGGAACACTGAACCACTCGAAACGGCAGGCCAAATCACACGGTTTGCGCGCATCACCGCCGTCGGCTAACATGACATGTGCAAACTTTCTCTAACCGCCGCGGACAAATGCTCGCTCTTCTCGATAAGCTGAATCCCGAACAACGGCTGGCCGTCGAGACCACCGAAGGCCCGGTGCTGATCCTCGCTGGCGCGGGCACCGGCAAGACCCGCGCGATCACCTATCGCATGGCAAATCTAATCGCCAACGGAGTGCCCGCCGAAGCCATCCTCGCAGTCACGTTCACCAACAAAGCCGCGGAAGAGATGCGCAATCGCGTCTCGGATCTCCTGTTGCGCGCTGGAGTCTCTCCCGCGCAGCCTTGGCTTTCCACCTTTCATTCGCTCTGCGCGCGCCTTCTGCGGCGCGAAGCGGCTGCGGCCGGCCTGCCGCGAGATTTTGCCATATACGACGACGACGACCAGCTTGCGGCCGTCAAGCTGGCAATGACCAAGCTGCAGATCGAAGACGACAGCCTGACGCCGAGGAATGTTCTCAGCCGGATCAGTTATGCGAAAAATCATGGCCAGACCGCGGAGCAGTTGCGCGCCCAGGCGTTCGATCAAGACGGCCGCCGCACCGCGGATATTTTCGGGGCGTACGAAAAACTCCTGTACGACAGCAAAGCCCTGGACTTTGATGATCTGCTCCTCAGGTCAGCGCGTTTGCTGCGCGAATCCACGGCCACGCGTGAGAAATGGCAAGCACGCTTTCAATATATTCACGTGGACGAATATCAGGACACGAACCGCGTCCAATATGACCTGATGCGACTGCTGACCGGGCCCAAGCAAAACCTGTGTGTTGTGGGTGACGAGGATCAATCGATCTACCGCTGGCGCGGCGCAGACGTTTCCATCCTCCTGAGTTTTTCCCGGGATTTTCCCGCCGCCCGAATCGTCAAATTGGAACGCAACTACCGTTCGACGCAGAATATTCTCGACGCCGCCGGCGCGGTCGTCGCGAACAATCCTGAGCGGCTGGGCAAATCGCTGAGCGCGGAGAAAGGCCCAGGATCGAATCTGAAGTATCTCGAGGCGCGGGATGCGCAGGCCGAAGCGGAATTTGTCGCCGGCGAGCTCGAGCGCATTCTCAACGACGATTCGGACCAGACGTGCGCGGTCGAATATCGCACTAATTTCCAGTCGCGCGCTTTCGAAGAGGTTTTCCGCAGGCGCGGCTTGCGCTACAAACTTGTGGGTGGGTTCAGTTTCTACAATCGCGCCGAAGTGAAGGACGCGCTTGCTTATGTTCGCCTGGCAATGCATCCGGAGGATGACATTTCGCTGCTCCGCGTATTGAATGTTCCTCCGCGCGGCATCGGCAAGACGACGGTGGACGCGCTCCGCGAGTCCGCGCGCGTCGAGGGAACACCGCTGTGGACGGCTATTGAGAAATTTGTCTCCGGTGCATCGGCGGGCCGGGCGGTAACTCCTTTGCGGGCGTTCCAGGAGCTCATCCGCAAATTGCAGGATGCCCTTGCCACCCAGGAACCGCCGGGATTCTTGCATGCCGTTCTTGAGGAATCTGGATATATGGCCATGTTTAAGGACCGCAACGCGCCGGAGGATGTAGCGCGGCTGGAAAACCTCGAAGAGCTTGCGCGTGCCGTCGCCGAAGGCATGGAAGCCGGGGAGACTTTCACCGATTTCCTCGATGCCGCGGCGCTGGTAAGTGACGCGGATCAATTTGAAGGCAAGCCCGGCGTGACTCTTATCACCTTACATAGCACCAAGGGTCTGGAATTCGACCACGTGTTCCTCACGGGCATGGAAGAAGGCATCTGCCCACACAGCCGGGCCATCACCGAGGAAAAAGGAATTGAAGAGGAACGGCGTCTCGTTTACGTGGGGATGACCCGGGCGCGGCAGTCGCTCACGCTGACGCGCGCCGTGTACCGGCGCATCTTCGGCAATGAGCAGCAATTGCGCGCTTCCCTACCGTCACGCTTTCTTGCCGAAATTCCAAGCGAGCTGGTGGACACGGTTCGCGGATCAATGGCGGAAATTGGCGAGACTCGGCGCTACGAGCCCGACCCGGAATATTCCTATTCGCCGGAAGAATTTCTGCGCCGTGTGCGCGGCGAACCGAAGCAAGCCCAGGCGGCTCCTCGCCGGCCCCCGGCTCAAAGTTCCTTCGCGCGCCCCGCTGCGAAGCGCGGCGGGGATGCCAATCCCATGCTGGGGCGCAAGGTTCGTCATCCGAGCTTCGGCGTCGGAACCATTGTTGGCGTCGAAGGCGACGACGAAGACCGCCGTGTATCCGTGAGCTTCCCCGGACGCGGCACGAAAAAGTTTATCGAGCGGTACGCGCAGCTCGAACAGGCATAACGTGGGGGACCTGCACTTGAACGCGGGCGCGCCGGCAGGTTGCGTGCCGGGGCTTCTCGGGGTACATTGAGGCGCGTTCATTCCTCAACACCACATTATATAATTTCGGGCTTCCGGTTTGCCCGGATAGGATCGGAGAGCATGGGTGGGATCAGAACTCTTCTGCTGCAAGAGTATCGATCAACTGCTGTCGGATTCGGAAAATGCTGAAGTCCGGTTAAAAAAGTCTCTTGGATGGTTGAGCCTGACCTCATTAGGAATCGGTGCGGTCATCGGCTCCGGCATCTTTACCATCATCGGCACGGCCATTGCCGGACAAAAGTTTCAAGCTTCGTCCATCTTGAACGCCCCTCTGCTTGAATACCTGATTCACCATTCCGCTTCCTTTGGACGCCCTGGCGCCGGGCCGGCCATCGCTCTTTCCTTCATTTTGGTGGCGATTGTGTGTGGATTCGCGTCGGTGTGCTACGCGGAGCTTGCCGCCATGATTCCCATTGCCGGCAGTGCGTACACATACACGTACGCGACGATGGGGGAACTCATCGCCTGGATCATCGGCTGGGATCTCATTCTTGAGTATGCGGTCAGCAATATGGCCGTGAGCGTTGGTTTTTCGGCGCACATGGTGGGCTTGCTCGATTGGTTCGGATTGCACCCTGATCCTAGGTGGATTTCTCCGGCCTATCTTCCGGGCGGATTGAGCGACCTGCAGGGAAACGCGCTCTACGCGCCGGGGTGGCATTTTGGCTTTAACTGGCCCGCTTTCATCATCGTGATGCTGCTGACGGTGATTCTGGTACGCGGCATCAAAGAGTCGGCGCGAACCAACAACATCATGGTACTTCTGAAAATAATTGCCATTCTGGTGTTCGTGATTTTTGCGTTCAAATTCATCCATCCCGCGAACTATCATCCCTTCGCGCCGAACGGTTGGCCTGGGATTTTGACGGGCGGCTCAATCGTCTTCTTCACCTATATTGGATTCGATTCGGTCTCTACCGCGGCCGAGGAGTGTAAGAACCCGCAACGCGACCTGCCTATTGGCATCATCGCCACCCTGGTGATTTGCACGCTTCTGTATATTGCCGTCGTAGTGGTGCTCACCGGACTGGTTCGCTGGGACACGCTGGTGGACGATGCCGCCCCGGTCGTCAACACACTCAAGAAACTTCATTTCTCGGGCGTTCGCCTGGTGGTGCTAATCGGCGCGCTCATGGGCATGATCTCTTCCCTACTGGTTTTCCAGCTCGGACAGGCCCGCGTGTGGTTTGCCATGTCTCGTGACGGTTTATTTCCCAGAATATTTGGGCGTGTGCACCCGCGATTTCAGACGCCGGATTTTTCGACGTGGATGGCGGGATTCGTGGTCGGTATTCCAGCGGGCCTGCTCGACATCGGAACTCTTGCCGATCTTTCGAATATCGGCACCCTGTTCGCGTTCGCTCTTGTCGCGGCAGGCGTGCTTATTCTTCGCTATCGGGAGCCGGACCGGCCGCGCGCTTTCCGCGCCCCCGGCGGACCGCTTGCGCCTATCGTCACGATTTTCACATGCCTCCTGCTCATGGCCGGCCTGCCGATAATGAACTGGATCCGCTTCTTTGTCTGGATGATCCTGGGCCTGGTGCTCTATTATTTTTACGGCCGGAAGCACAGCACTCTGAGAGCAGCAAATCGCGCGTAAGAGGAATCGCAGAATGCAAGGATTGTCTTTTCAGCATGCGTGGCGGCGAACGGGAGTCGCGCTCGCCTGCCTCGTGCTCTTCCTTTCCTCTCCGCGGAGCTTGCGCGCATGGGGAAGAAGCGGGCACAGGCTCGTCGCCAACAAAGCCGTCGACACCCTGCCGCAGGGTATCCGGGAGTTCTTCGACGCAAACCGCAGCTTCCTGTTGCAGCATGTCACCGATCCGCTGGATGTAATCGCGAAAACTCCGGCCGAGCGGCACAATCACTTCATTGCTCTCGACAAGTACGGGCGATTTCCGTTCGAGACCCTGCCGCGCGACTACAAAGCCGCGGTAACGAAATTTGGCAAGTCTAAGCTGGAAGCGAACGGCCTGCTTCCCTGGCAGATTGGCGTATACAGTAAAAAATTGACCGAAGCGTTGAAGGACGGGAAGTGGGAAGAGGCAAAACTGGACGCAGCCATACTCGCGAATTATGTGTCGGAGGCCCATGATCCCTTCAACACGACCGATAATTTTGACGGCCACCTGAGCGGCCAGCCGGGCGTAAACGAGCGATTCGGAACCACCCTGATCGACCGCTATTCGTCATTTTTCCCGATGCGGCCAAATGATGCGTTTTTCATCAGCGACCCTACGGATCGTGCTTTCGAGGCTTGTCTTGGTTCACATAGCTGGCTGGAGACCATTCTTCTCGCCGACCGCAACGCGCGTCACGGGGAGAATTCCTTCACCGACGAGTATTACGACCGCTTCTACAATCAAGCCGCGGCCATTTTAATTCGGCAGCTATCCGATGCGGCAACCGATGTGGGTTCTTTCTGGCTCACGGCGTGGGTAAACGCTGGCCGGCCGCAGCTGCCGCACTGATCTTTCGCGGATGACCCCACCCTTGCTCTCCAACCGGATTGCTTCCCTGCCCAAAGCCGAGCTGCACCTCCATCTGGAAGGATCCATCCAGCTCTCAACCGTCTGCGCGCTGGCGGCCCGTCACGGCGTCGTCATGGCCGAAGAGGAAGTCCGCCGGCGCTACGCCTACCGCGACTTCCCAGAATTTATCGAAGCCTTCAAATGGGTCACTTCGTTCTTGCGCGAGCCTCAGGACTATGCGCTCATCGCCCGCGACCTCGCTGAACATTTGCTCACGCAACGCGTGGTCTATACGGAAGTAACTTTGTCCATCGGCGTGATGCTCCTGAGAAAGCAGCGGCCGGAAGCAAATTTCGAGGCCCTCCTCCGCGCCACCGAGCCATTCGAAAGTCGCGGGCTCCGCTTCAACTGGGTTTTTGATGCCGCTCGGCAATTTGGCGTGGACGCAGCGATGGAAGTCGTCGAATCCGCAAAGCGCTGCGATTCGAAGGCCATCGTGGCCTTCGGCATCGGTGGCGACGAGCTGAGCGTTCCGACAAAGGAATTCCGCCCCGCCTACGACCGCGCCGCGCAAATGGGTTTGCACCGCTTGATGCACGCGGGCGAGGTCGGCGGGCCAGAGAAAATTCGCGAAGCCATAGAATTGCTGGGTGCAGAACGCATCGGCCACGGAATAGCCGCGATCCACGATCCGGAGTTAATGAATTTGCTGGCAGAGCTAAAGCTACCGCTAGAAATATGCCCGGGGAGCAATATGAAAACGGCCGCCCTCGCCCGGCAACTCCGTCGCGAGGATGCAAGAATCGAAGATCATCCGCTCCCCAGACTCTTGCGCCACGGGATACCCATTGTGCTCTCCACCGATGATCCGGCCATGTTTCACACCACCCTTCAGGAAGAGTATTTGAACGCAGCGCGCATGGGACTTCAGGAAGACGAGCTGACGCGAATCGTCGAGATGGGTTTCGAACACGCCTTTCTCCCGGCCGGGGAACGGCATGGAGCATGATGCGGTCAAAGGCAATGTTATACTGACGGCATGAAAGCACACGTCTGGGTAATGCCAAAACGCACCGTGCTCGATCCCCAGGGACAGACGATTCAGCACGCCCTCTCCGGGCTCGGCTATTCCGCCGTGCGCGACGTCCGCCAGGGGAAATTCTTCGTTTTGAATCTTGATGGCTGGAGCCGCGATGAAGCGCAGAAACAGCTCGAGCATATTTCAAAAGAAGTGCTCACCAACACGGTCATCGAAGAATACAGCTTCGAGATCGTGGACTGAGCGGCCTCGCTCATGAAATACCCGCGCAACCTTGCCATGAGTTCATTCCCGTCCCTCGCCGGCCTCTTTCTGCTTGGCGTTTTCGCTATGCTGGCGCTCGCAGGGTGCAAGCAAAGCGGGCACACTTCCGATCCGCGCCTACGGCCAATCGACGAGATGCTGGACTCCCGGCTGCCCGCGGGCACTGCCAAATCGCGAGTAATGTTTTACCTCAGTTCTCAGAGTTTTCCCGTGGAAAACACGGGTGATCCCCGTGCAATTGTGGCCATCGTTCATCACGTCGATACGGACACGCTCCAGCCTGCAACGGCGCGCGTTACGTTTCACTTTGATGCCAGCGACAATCTCAAATCCTACGAGCTTGTGACGGCGGCAGGTTCTGCCTCCCGGCCCTAATCTGATTCGGGACATGTTCCGTGGAATTCATCTTGGTAAAACGGCCAGCGTGCTACGCTGCTAGAAACTCTTTTGAGGAGACGCCGCGCATGTGCGGAATAGTCGGCTATATCGGGCCCAAGAAAGTTGTGCCCGTTATCATTGAAGGTCTGCGTAAGCTCGAGTACCGCGGTTACGATTCCGCGGGCATTGCTGTCGTAACCCAGGCCGGCAAGCTGGAAATTCGCCGCGCTCCAGGCAAACTTCGCAATCTCGAAGAGGTCATCGCCAAGTCTCCACTGGAAGGCACCTACGGCATCGGTCACACGCGGTGGGCCACCCATGGCCGCCCCACCGAAGAGAACGCCCACCCGCATCGCGACTGCACTGGCCAAATCGTGGTGGTCCACAACGGAATCATCGAGAACTACCTGGAGCTAAAGGAAAAGCTGCAGAAAGAGGGCCACAAGTTCGCCACGGAAACCGACACCGAGATCGTAGCACACCTCGTGGAAAAGCACTCGCAGGGCGGCGTTCCGCTCGAGGAAGCGGTACGTCTGTCATTGAAGCAATTGCGCGGCATCTACGCGCTGGTATTCCTTTCCGCGAAAGATCCTCAGAAGATTGTTGCCGCGCGCCTGGGCCCGCCATCGGTGATTGGACTCGGCGATGGAGAATATTTCGTCGCTAGCGACATCCCCGCCCTGCTCCAGCACACCCGCGAGATGTTTTTCCTCTCCGACGGCGACATCGCCGTGCTCACCGCGCAAGGCGTGCGCGTCATGGACCACGACGGACGCCCCGTCGAACGTCCCGCGCACCACGTGGCCTGGGACCCCATCATGGCGGAAAAGGGCGGCTACAAGCACTTCATGCAGAAAGAAATTTTCGAGCAGCCGCGCGCCGTGCGCGATACCTTGCTCGGCCGCATCTCGCAGGACACTGGAAAAGTTTTCCTGGATGCGATGGCGATTACGGAAAAGCAGTTCCGCGAATTTCAGAAGGTGAGTATCGTCGCCTGCGGCACGAGTTGGCACGCCGGGCTGGCCGCAAAATTCATGATCGAGCACCTGGCGCGCGTGCCCGTTGAAGTGGACTACGGCAGTGAGTTCCGTTATCGCGACCCCATCATCGATTCGAAAACGCTGACGGTATGCATCAGCCAGTCCGGCGAAACGGCGGACACGCTGGCCGCCCAGCGCGAAGCAAAATCGAAGGGCTCGCCCTCGCTGGCGATCTGCAACGTGATCGGTTCCATGATCACGCGCGAGGCCAACGGCACAATTCCAACGCACGCCGGGCCGGAGATCGGTGTGGCTTCCACCAAGGCTTTCACTTCGCAATTGACCGCGCTGCTTCTGCTCGCTTCCTATCTCGGCCAGCTTCGCGGCAAGCTGACCGAAGATGCCGCCAAAATCCTGATGCAGGAATTCACGCGCATTCCCCAAAAGATCGAAACAGTTCTCCAAGCGGATGAATCGGGATTCTACGAAAACCTGGCGCGGCAATTTTTTCGCTACACTGATTTTCTCTATCTGGGCAGAGGGATTCACTACCCGATCGCGCTCGAAGGCGCGCTGAAGCTCAAGGAAATTTCCTACATTCATGCGGAGGGCTATCCCGCGGGCGAAATGAAGCACGGCCCCAACGCGCTCATCGACGAAAATCTGCCGGTCGTGGTGTTGGCGACGCGTGACGAATCCGATCACCAAGCGATGACGCGGTACGAGAAGAGCGTTTCCAACATCAAGGAAGTGAAGGCGCGCGACGGCATCGTCATCTCCATTGTCACCAAGGGAGATCATCTCGCGCGCGAAGCCTCCGATCACATCATCGAACTTCCGCCCGCGCCGGAGTTGCTCGTGCCGTTGCTGGAAATTATTCCTCTCCAATTGCTCGCTTATCACATCGCGGTGCGGCGCGGTTGCGACGTGGACCAGCCGCGCAACCTGGCCAAATCCGTCACCGTGGAGTAGTCAGGGCCGTTCCGCTACTATAGGAACATGCTTCGCTATTTTCGCTCGTGTCTCGCAACTCTGTTGCTCTTCTTGCTGCCGGGCGCGTTTCCCGCTTCTGCGCAAGCTCTGGACTCCGCCACGGCGCCATTGCGCGAAGTCCACGCCGAGGGCGAAAAACTCCTCACCGAGGCCCAGGTCATCGCGATAACCGGCCTGGCCGCCGGCGCCCAGATCGGCCGGAATGATTTGCAAACCGCTGCCGACAGGCTTGTTCAAACCGGGCTTTTCGCCAAAGTGAGCTACAATTTCCAGACGAAGGTCGCCGGCATCCTAGTGACCTATCATGTGGAAGAATCGCCGCGAATCCCCGCCTACTTCGACAACATTCCGTGGTTTTCGGATTCAGCGCTGGGCGATGCCATCCGTAATAAATTTCCTTTCTTTGACGGAACACTGCCCGAGGCTGGGGCCGCAGTGGAGCAGGCCGGTGAAGCTGTGAAGGATTTGCTCTCGACGCACGGAGTGCAAGTGTCGCTCGAGCACACTGTGATCCCGGATCCAAATGGTGAAGGCAACGTGCAGGAATTCCGGGTCGAGGGCGCCGCACTCCAAATCGAAAAGCTGGAATTAAGCGATCCCTCCCTTTTGGCCTCCAAAGCCGTACAGCAACATCTATCCGAGATACTGGGAAAGCCCTATTCTCGAATGACCATCGATCTTTTTCTCTCCGAAGCGATAAAGCCCATTTATCTGCAGCAAGGATTCCTGCGCGCGAAGGTCGGTCCGCCGGAGGTGCAGCTGACGGGCGATCCCAATCAGAAGCTGCCCTCGCAAATTCCAGTCTACGTACCGGTAGCGCCAGGCGCGGTATATCGCTGGAAAGGAATCCATTGGACGGGAAACACGCTCGTGTCGGAATTCACGCTGAACGGCCTGCTTGGGATCAAGAACGGGGATACCGCCGATGGCATGCAAATCGAAGCAGCCTGGGATCGTGCTCGCGAAGAGTACGCTCATCGCGGCTACCTCGAGGCAAAGCTTGATCCGCTTCCGGGGTATGACGATCAGGCGCACACTGTTTCCTATTCGGTGAGCATTCAAGAGGGGCCGCAATTCCACTTTGGCAAAATGGTCCTCACGGGAATTTCCCCTGCTGCCGAGCGAAAGCTGCAAAATGCATGGCCCTTCGCTGCCGGTGAAATCTTCGACAAAGTAAAGTTCGAGGACCTTCTGGCAAAGCTGCAAACGCACCAGGAGCAGGTCTTCGGTGAGCTGCCGGTGCACTACGAAAACGTTGGACATTGGCTTCAAACGGATGCGGGCAAGAATACGGTTGATGTGCTTCTGGATTTCAAGTGACTCCTTCTGCGGCGCAATCTGCTGTGCAAGCGGCACTCTGAGATATACTCAGCACTGGGATGAAAGAGCTCATTCATATTCGCCGTATAGAGGGCGCTGCTCTGCCAGCGGAAGAAAAACAACATCTTCTGCTCGCTTGCCTCGCCGAAATTCCTTCCCTCATCGTCGCGCTTTCCGGTGGCGCGGACTCCGCTTATCTGGCTTGGGCAGCCCACGAAGCGCTGGGTGCCCGCGCCCTATCCGTCACGGCGCTCTCGCCGAGTTACTCCGCCCACGATCGCACCATAGTGGAAGAGTTTGTGAGCAAGTTGGGGGTGCGCCACGAATTTATCGAAACACACGAAATGGATAATCCCGCCTACCGTGCGAACGCGGCCGACCGTTGCTATTTTTGCAAAGACGAGCTTTTTTCCGCGTTGGACGAATTAGCCCATGGGCGCGGTTTTGCCGCCGTCGCCTACGGCGTGAACGCCGATGACACGCTCGATTTTCGCCCCGGCCATCGCGCCGCCACGGAGCATCAGGTTCTTGCGCCACTCCTCGACGCCCGCTTGACCAAAACCGAGATTCGGCTTCTCTCGCAGCGTGCCGGCTTGCCCACCTGGGATCGCCCAGCCTCCGCCTGCCTCGCTTCGCGCTTGCCCTACGGCACGGAAGTGACATCAGAGCGTCTTGGACTTGTTGAGCGAGGGGAGGCGGCCTTGCGCGAGCTTGGTTTCCGCCAATTCCGCGTGCGGCTCCACGATAGGCTTGCACGCGTGGAAATATCACCCGAAGAAATGCCTCGCGCACTCACGCCCGAAATGGCAGCCGCCATGGCCGACCGGCTGAAAGCGGCAGGCTTCACTTACGTTGCCCTGGACCTTGAGGGTTATCGCCAGGGCTCTCTCAACGAGACTCTTTCACCCGTCGGCCAGCGTTCTGCCAAGGCTGCGCAGGGAACATAATTCTCTGCAATTGCGTAGCTATATGTGGGACAGCTCAGAACAAGTCTCTCGACCGTTACGGAGGATGAATGGCGCGCCACCGCAGTTTTTGCTTGCCGCTCGTGCTATTTTCGGCCGTCGTTATCCTGGCCGGCTGCAACAGCGGGCCTTCGGTTAGCGGCGCCTTCGATCGCAACTATAACGTTAGCGGTCCACTCCGCCTGGAACTGACCAACGCCTCTGGTGACGTGGACATCACGGGCAGCGCCGACGGCAAAGTGCAGGTGCGTGGTGAAGTGCGCGCATCGGGATTCGGCTTTGACAATCCGCAGAAGCGCTTGGACGATACCCTCGCGAATCCTCCCATCGAGCAAAGAGGCGACACCATTCGCATCGGCAAGGAAATGTCTCGCATGCGCAACGTCAGCATCGCCTACACGATCCAGGTGCCGCGGGACACGGAAATCAGCGCCACCGTCGCGTCCGGTGCGCAGACGATTCGCGGCGTGCGCGGCCCCGTTAAAGTACAAGCCGCTTCGGGAGCCATACGTGTCGAAAAAATCGAGCGCGACGTCCAACTTACGACTGCCAGCGGGTCGGTGTCGGCCTCTGATATTGGCAATGATGTCCGCGTATCATCTGCCTCGGGAAGTGTGACGGTTTCGAATACTCGGGGCGATGTGCGCGTGAACGCCCTTTCGGGCGTTATTCGCGTATCCAATCCTGGGGGGCGCATCGAAGCGGATACCGCCAGCGGCGAGGTCGAGATTCAGGGCGCGGCAAAGGACGTGAAATCGCATGCCGCTTCGGGACGGGTTTCTGTGCAGGGAAACCCTGGCGCGGACAGCTACTGGGAACTGAAAACGGTATCCGGTACCGTACAACTCAGCGTCCCGGCTTCTGCGAACCTCCATCTCTCGGCGGAAGCGGTCTCCGGCGAGATTCGCACCGACATTCCGATCGTCATCGAGGAGCAGGGCAAGCATTCTCTTCGGGCCCACATGGGCAGCGGTGGCGGGCGCGTGGACGTGCATACCGTCTCCGGTGAAATTCGCTTGAGCGGCACGAAATAGCCTCGTACAAATTCAAACTCTCGTTCTCGAAAAAAACATCGAAGAGTTAGCGACAATTCTTTCCGATACCCTTAGAATTCAACTGTATGACTTCCCAGCTCTTCTCTGCGTGCGCGACTTTGATTCTTTTTCTTTGCGCGGTGGCTTCTCCACTCTGCGGTCAGGCTCCTGCGCAAGACGAAAAGAGTCGGAACCCAACGCTACCATCGTCCAAAGTCGCCGCCTCGAATCCGGCCTCCTCCGCCAAGCAGCCGTCGCCCGATGAGGAATTGCAGCAAGCCATCAGCAAAGCCGGAAACGACCGCGCGGCGCTGGTCCGGAATCTGGAGGCCTTCTTGAAGGAATATCCGGATTCGCGCCAGCGTCCTCAGATATACCGTGCGCTTGTGGAGGCTAGCATGCAATTGCGGGACAACGCGCGCGCCGCTGGTTACGCCGAACGAATCATCGCTCTTAGCCCTGACGACATTTCCATGACAATCCTGACGATTCAGCTGCTCGAACAGAACGGCGACGAAGCCGCTCTCCGCCGGGCCACAAACTATGCCACCCACGTGTTGGAATTTGTCGAGCGCAGTTCTTCCGGGGAAAAATCGCCAAGGGTTTCCCAGGAGGAGTGGGCCACGGAGAAGAAACGCGATCGCATGTCCGTGCTGACGTTGCGCGGAAGACTCGAACTGAAATTGAAGGACACAGTAGCGGCTGAAAAAGATTTCGTGGCGAGTTACGCCATCCTGCCCAGCGCGGCGGCCGCGGAGCAGCTCGGCGAAATCGCCGAATTGAAAAAGGATTCGAACGGCGCGATCCAGCAATACGCGCGCGCGTTCGCTCTGGCCGACGCAACGAATGGAAGCGCCGGCCGCCGCGAGATCCGGCAGAAACTGGGAAATGTCTGGCGGCTCGCACACGGCTCCGATGAAGGTCAGGGCGAGTATTTGCTTCGCGCTTACGATGACGTGTCGCAGGCCTCCATCGCGGTCATGCCAAAGAAAAATGCAGGCGCCCACGAACCCGCGGATTTCACGCTCAGGAAAGCTCCCGAAGGGACGCCTTTCCCGCTGAAAGTCACGAAGGGGAAAGTTCTCGTCGTCAATTTCTGGGCCACCTGGTGCGGCCCTTGCCACGCGCTTGAACCTCTTTTCGCTCACGTCGCCGCGGACTTCCAGGCGAATCCGGATGTGTATTTTCTAGCAGCCAACTGTGACGAAGATGAATCTCTTGTAGCGCCCTATCTGGAGGCGGACAAGCCTCGCACGCCGGTCGTATTCGCAGATGGCCTCGACCGGTTCTTCACCGTTAACTCCTTTCCGACCGTGATGGTGATCGATCGCGTAGGCAGAATTGCCTTTCGTTCGGAAGGCTTCGATTCCGATGGCTTTGGGCCAAAACTTGCAGCCGCCGTTCGCCGTGCCCTGGCTCCGCCGAGCGCCTCGTCGCCTGCCGTAAACCCGCGCTCTAAGCGCGCAGGGTCCTAACCTCGCATCGCTGAGCTTTGCGGATGTTTCTCCGCCACTTCCTTGGCGGCCAGGATCGTGTTGACGTGGATTCGAACGGTGTCTTCCACGCGTCGCGCGTAACCGCCGGCGAGTGTCGTCGCTACGGGAATCCGGCGGCGGCGCGCTTCCTCGAAGACCTGCCGGTCGCGTTGCTTCAATCCTTCTTTCGTGAGTGACAGTCCGCCGAGTTGATCCTCACAGTAGGCGTCAGCGCCACCAACGTAAAAAAGAATATCGGGACGGAATTCGCCGAGCGCGTGCTGCACCGCCGGAATCAGCACGCCCAAATACTCATCGTCGTCAGCGCGGTCGGCCATGTGGAGATCGATGCTTGATGGCGGCTTGTGCGCTGGATAATTGTTTTCCTGATGAATCGAAATTGTGAAGACCGTTTGATCGTTTCGAAAAATGGCAGCGGTGCCGTTTCCGTGATGAACGTCCGTGTCGACGACAGCAGCCTTCTTTACCAAGCCATCCGCCTGCAGTTTTCGAATCGCCACGGCCACATCGTGAATCGCGCAGAACCCTTCGCCATGCCCCGGATACGCATGATGAAATCCCCCGCTGAGATTTGAACCGAATCCGTCGCGAAGCGCTGATTGCGCGGCGAGAATCGTTCCGCCGGCAGCAAGCCAGACGGCTTCGACGAGTTCCGGCGAATACGGCACTTCCAGCAGCATCACATCGCTGGCGGTGAGCGTGCCGGTCTTCAGCTTGTGCACCCAGTCCAGAGTGTGGACACGCAGGATGTCTTCATCGCTAGCAGGATCGGGGCGCAGAAAATCCTGCGGCACGGCGATGCCTTCGCGGAGCAGCATTTCATGAATGAGACGGAATTTCTGCGATGGAAAAACGTGCGGACCGAGATTCAGGTCATAACGTTCGTGGTAAACCAGTTTGAACGGCAGCATGGCGCTTGGCGCGGCTAGTTCTCGCGTTCGAGGATAAAATCGGGAAGCGTGGCGAGAGCTCGTGCATACTCGGAATCGCTGCGGCCGTTGAGGCAGGCCTTGGCGCGCTGGGCATAGTCCTGTGCCAGATTGCGCGCCCGGTCGAGCGCGCCGGATTCGTGAACGAGCGAAACAATTGTTTCCGGACGAACGGAATTAAATTCCTTTTCTTCCAAAACACGCGCGACCAGTTCACGCGCATCGCGGTGGCCGTTCTCCATCGCGTAGATCAGCGGCAGGGTGACCTTGCCTTCTTTCAGATCGCTGAGGACTGGTTTTCCCAGCTGCTCCGCTGAGGCTGTAAAATCCAGCAAATCGTCGACAAGCTGAAACGCCAGGCCCGCGTATCTCCCGTAATCGGCGAGCGCCTGCTCTTCTTTGCCCTCAAGACCGCCCAGCACTGCGCCGAGGCGAGCGCAACCGCTGAAAAGGCATGCGGTCTTGTAGGTGGCCAGCCGCAGCGCATCTTCTTCGGTCACGTCGATGCTGCCGATTTTTGCGAGCTGAATCAGTTCGCCTTCGACCATTTTCCGAGTTAGGTCGATCAGAATGTCCAAAATGCGAAAATTGCGCTCTTCCAGAGCCATCTGAAAAGATTGCATGTACAGCCAGTCGCCGGCCAGCACGCTGCGATGATTGCCCCATTTGGAATTGGCGGACGGCCGGCCACGACGCGTGTCGGCGCTGTCAATGACATCGTCGTGAATCAACGTTGCGCTGTGCAGAAGCTCGACGACCGCGGCGAGGCGGATGGCGCTGCGATCTTTGCGGCCCGCGTAGCTCGCGGAAAGAAGCAGGAGCGCGGGACGCATGCGCTTCCCTCCCCCGCCCAGCAAATACGCGGTGATTTCAGAGACGGGCGGAAAGGCGGCATCACTTTGCCGCGCGAGCTCTTCCTCAACCAAAACGAGGTCGTCGCGGACGAGATCAAAAATCTCTTTAGCCGTGAGCAGCGCGATAGCAAATCTCCTGATCTAACCCTTGTCCTTGAGACCTGGGGCCGCGAGAGTTGCCGGCCGAGCAAGACCGAAGAAGCGCCGAAAATTCTCGGAGGTGGCGGCGGCTACTTCGTCCGGCGACAAGTTTCTCACATTCGCAAGCGTGCGCGCTACTTCGGCAACGTAGGCAGGCTCGTTGCGCTTGCCGCGCCAGGGCTGCGGCGCAAGGTACGGAGAGTCTGTCTCAATCAAAATGTTCTCGAGTGGCAATTCTTTCGCAACGTCGCGAAGGTTCTGCGTTTTCGGATAGGTTGAATTCCCCGCAAAAGAAATCAGGAAACCCATTTCGATTCCGCGCCGCGCATCTTCAAGCGTGCTGGTGAAACAGTGCAGAATCCCGCCGAGGCCAGTTGGCCGCCAGCGTTCTTCGATCATGCTCAAACAATCAGACCAGGCATCGCGGCAATGAATGATGATGGGAAGCTTTGCCCCTTCTGCAAGGGCCATCTGGTCGCGGAAGACGCGGTGCTGCACGTCGCGCGGAGAATGATCGTAGTAGTAGTCGAGGCCAATCTCGCCCCAAGCGATGACTTTGGGACGCTTCGACAGCCGGGCCAGGTCATCCAGATGTTGCTGCGTTACTTGCTTTGCTTCATGGGGATGAATGCCGACGGTGGCGTAAATCCAACCATGTTGTTCGGCAAATGGCAGCGCGGAATCGAGCTTCTCCGGGCCCGGGCCTGTGCCAATGGCGAGGAGCGTTGATACTCCAGCCGCACGCGCGCGATCGAGCATGGCTTCGCGGTCCTCCGCGAATTGCGGGAAGTCGATGTGCGCGTGTGAGTCGATGAGTTCCATTTCTAAAAGCGATCAGCGGTCAGTTTTCAGTTCTCAGTAAAGGAGAGGAAAAGGAAGATGATGAATTTCTCCTGGCACTCACGATCTCCCCTCTTGCATCCTGATGTCCACACTTACAACTGAAAACTGAGGACTGAAAACTCATTTCAAGCGGGCGCCGATTTCGACGTCTTCGTCGGGGAAGCCGGCGAGCACGGGGCGGCCTTCGGGACCGACGGAGGCGGCGACGATCATGCCGTTGGATTCGACGCCGCGGAGTTTGCGCGGGGCGAGATTGACGACCACGGCGACTTTGCGGCCAATCAATTTTTCCGGCTCATAGTATTGCGCGATGCCGGCGCAAATCTGGCGAATCTCCGTGCCGATGTCCACAGTCAACTTTAACAATTTGTCCGCGCCGACGATGCGTTCGGCGGTCTTGATCTGCCCGACGCGCATCTCGACTTTGGCAAAGTCCTCGATGCCGATTTTCTCCGGCGCGGCTTGCGGCGCTGCGGCAGCAGCTGCGCTGCCGATGGCGGGCGTGCTCGCGGGCGCTGGCGTCGTGACCGGCGACGGGGCATTCTGTGCTTCTTTTTCCATGGCTTCCATCCTCTCGATTGCTTCAGTTTTTTCGATGCGCGGGAAAAGCGCGTGCGACTTGCCGAGCGGTGTACCTGGCGCAAGCTGTCCCCAGCTCAAATCGTCCAACGCAACAGACCCAGGCTGCCCCGGCTGGCCGAGCAGCGACCACACTTTTGTTGTGCTTTCCGGCAAAACAGGATGCGTCAATGCCGTTACGATTCGCAGAACTTCCGCGGTGGTCCAGAGAATCGTGGAGCGGCGCTGCTGCTCGGCGTCACTCTCGCCGAGCGACCACGGATGCTCGGTCGTAAGGTATTTGTCCGTCGCGGCGATCAGCGACCAGAGCTGCTCCAGTGCGCGAGAGAATGCCAGATTGTCGTACAGCTCCATAACTTCGCCGATCGCGGCCTGCGCTTGCGTGGCCAAGGCGGTGTCCTGCGGTTGCAGCGTGGCAGGCTTGGGGATCCTGCCACCACTGTTCTTCTCGATCATCGCGGCGGTGCGGCTGGCGAGGTTGCCGAGACCGTTGGCGAGGTCGCTGTTGTAGCGCTGAACGAGCGCGTCATAACTGAAATTGCCGTCCTGCCCGAAAACGGTCTCGCGCAGAAGATAGTAGCGCAGTGCATCCATGCCAAGGACGTGCACGATGGGCCGCGGGCGAACGACGTTGCCTAGCGACTTGCTCATTTTGGCGCTGTCCATCAGCAGCCAGCCGTGCGCCCAGATCTGTTTTGGCAACGGGAGGCCGGCGGCCATCAAGAAGGCGGGCCAGTAAACGGCGTGGAAGCGGATGATTTCCTTTCCGACGAGATGGAGGTTGGCAGGCCAATATCCAATCTTCTCGTAATTCGGGCCGCCGACAGCGCTGAGATACGCGGTCAGGGCATCAAACCAGACGTAAAGGACGTGCGGCTCTTCGCCGGGGACAGGAATGCCCCAGCGAATTGTTGTGCGTGTGATGCTGAGATCGCGGAGGCCACCTTCTACGAAACTGAGAACTTCGTTGCGGCGCGCTTCTGGCTGGATAAAATCAGGGTGCTTGGCGTACCAATCGAGAAGCGGTTCTTGAAAGGCAGAAAGTTTAAAGAAATAATTTGGCTCGGTGACGGTTTCCGTGGGCCGTCCGCAATCGGGACAGTTCTCGCCGGGCTTCACGTCCACGTAAGCATTGTCGTAGATGCAGTATTGCCCGGTGTAGTGCCCGGGGTAAACGAAACCGTTTTCGCGGCACAGTTTGAAAAGCCATTGCACGGTGTGGGCGTGTTTCAGGTCGGTGGTGCGGATAAATTCGTCGCCTTGAACACCAAGTTCGTCCCAGAGGGCGCGCCACTCCGCAGCCATTTTGGCGACGAATTCGGATTCGGGGACGCCGGCCTTTTTCGCGGAGCGCTCGACGTTGACACCGTGTTCGTCTGTGCCGGTGGTCATGACCACGTCGTAGCCGCGCATGCGTTTGTAGCGGCGGATGGTGTCGCACACGATGGTGGAATAGGTGTGGCCGATGTGCGGCAGGCCGTTCGTGTAGTAGATCGGCGTGGTCAAGTAGTATTTGGGTTTGTCAGACATTTTTAACGTTGTCAGTTGTCAGTTGTCAGTTATCAGTTCCGAGAAAAAAAATCGAAGAGGGGATCCGCAGCCGCGGGCGCCCCTACGAAACGATGCGTAATCATGAATGGGCCTCGTACGCGCGGAGGGCTTCGCTGATCACGCGCTGGAGCGGCACGTTTTTTTCCACAGCTAGTTTGCGGCAGTCGTCGTATTCGGGTGCGACGTGCAGGATGCGGCCGTTCACGCGGGAAATTTTGATGCGCACGTCGCCGTAATTTGTAGCGACGCTCACAAACTCGCGCGGCAGCGCGCGGCGCTGGGCGCGATAGGTGCGCGCGCCAAAGGTAGTTGTTTCGGCAAAGATCAGTGACATCAATGCGTTCGTATCCTGCGGCTTGCACAAAACAGTGAGGAGCGTGCCGGGGCGGTTCTTTTTCATTTGCACCGGTGTAGTGTAGACGTCGAGCGCGCCGGCGGCCAAAGCCTTTTCCAGAAAGTAGCCGTAGATTTGCGGGTTCATGTCATCGAGATTCGCTTCAATCACGGCAATCTCTTCGTCGAAACCGGCGACGGTTTTTTCCGCGGCTTCGCCGATCATGATGCGAACGACGTTGGGCTGGCCTTCGAGATCAGCCGTGCCCGCTCCATAGCCGATGGCGGTGACACTAATCGGCGGCTGCGGGCCGAACGAATCGCAAAGCGTCGCGACGATCGCGGCGCCCGTGGGAGTGACGAGTTCCTTTTGCACGCCGTTGGAATAGGTCGGCTTTCCTTGCAGCAAAGTCGCGGTAGCGGGGGCCGGAACGGGCAAAATTCCGTGCGCCATTTTTGCAGTGCCGCCGCCGACGTTCAAAGCGGAGCAGGCGAACTTTTCGATGCCGAAGGCGTGAAAGCCGATGCAAGCGCCGACGATGTCCACGATAGCGTCAACGGCGCCCAGTTCGTGAAAATGAATTTTTTCGAGCGGCACGCCGTGGACGCGAGCTTCGGCTTCGCCAAGTTTCGTGAAGATCGCGGCGGCGCGTTCGCGCACCTGGGGAGCGAGCTGCGATTTCTGAAGAATCTCCAGAATCGCGCCGAGCGAGCGATGCTTTTGCTGGTTCTCGGTCTTGACCTTGACGTAGGTGGCGGCCATGCCGTTTTTCCAGACTTTTTCGGCGGTCAGCTCCCAGCCCGGGACCTGGAGGCCGCGCAGTTCGGTGCGGAGCTGTTCTACATCGCATCCGGCATCCACTAGCGCGCCGAGCGTCATGTCACCGCTAATGCCCGAAAAACAATCGAAATAGGCGAGTTTCATGGGAATCCGCCGCGGGAACTGCCTGCCCTGTTTAAGTCCCGTTGGAGAAGAATTGATAGTATCGGCGGAGACAGGGTGTGTCAAACGCGCGGGCCAGGAGAACACGACGGGCGGGGCCTCGCAGAGAAGTTCATGGAAACCTTGTGCGCAATGCGCTGCCTTGGTAAGGGAATCGAAAAATCTAGCTACCCCCCCACCAATTTGTATGAATATCAAAGGAAAAGACTTACAAAAATTGCATTTTGTAAGTGGTTGATTCCAAAGGATGCGTTCTTGGTTGTTTTGGGTTAGGAAGAGCCCGAATGGCTACCCCTAAG
>WNFQ01000847.1_pt1 | contig 39327 bp, 38 predicted proteins | sample 5400171 | NCBI WGS metagenome assembly WNFQ01 (sample SAMN13153356, study PRJNA577476) | soil metagenome | isolation source: 20 cm soil under Madrone tree | place: USA:California | collected 2016-06-14
GGTGGAACCGGAAGTCTGGACCGAACGCATGTTGGCAACCCTGGAAACGGGGATCGAAGGAGGTAAATGGTTTCGACTGATCGACAAAGTCTGGAGTCCAAAGAACCTGGCAGGATCACTGCGCAAGGTAGTGGCTAAAGGCGGAAGCGCCGGAATCGACCAAGAGCCTGGGTTGTTAGGCCCAGGGAATGTGAAATAAAGGCGAGTAGCGCTGAAGGCGCGGCGGAAATCGTTGCTTTATTGTCGCGAGCAATACCGGTAAATTGACCTAACCGCGAACCATCTCGAACGCTATCTCTCGGGCTTGGATGGTTCTCGAAATCCACCGCGCCTTCAGCGCTGGACCGCGATGAGGACGTTTCCCTGGGCCTAACAGCCCAGGCTATAATCTTGTCTGCGCTTCGCGCCTTCCCCGCGCCCAATTCATCCATTGCTGTGTGCCGAAACCAGTTTTGATGTCTGACATCCGGATTTAGGAACGATCGAAAATGATCGTGATCAGGCTAGGCCGTTCCTACTCGCGGGTGACAAATCGCGGAGGCCAGTCCAGACGCTGGCCGCTGTGATGAGCCCGCAAAAGCGCATCCGTGCAGAGCTGAAAAAAGTGGCTTCGGTCCTTGAACCCGAATTCCCGAACAACCGTCTCCAGACGCTCCAGATTCTCCAGTCGCACGCTGGTCGTCCGTTTCTTGCTGTTCGCAACATCACTTGCGGGGTTGAGTTCCATAATGTCGAATCCAAAAGTAGGCGTAGCAAGACCGCGCGTTTCGGGGGAGTTCAAAGACGTTTTAAAGGGCCTTTCGATGCTACGTCGTACTCGGTTCGACGGCAACTTCATTATTAAAACCTTTGCGTTAAGAGCGGAATCAATTGTAACAGCAATTGTGGAAGTTTTTATTGCGATCGAAGCTGGTCTGCTTTATAAAGTTGAGCGATGATTGTGATTCTTCACCAGGCCAAGCACCGCAAATGCGTCTCGGTAACGATGTGGTGCATTTCTGTCATGCCGTGCTGTGACGCTATCAATGAGCGGTGAGGAAGAAGCTCGAAAAAAATTACAGTATTTTCGAAAAACCCACCGCTGAAGCCCGGCGGTGGGTTTTTTGTGAACCGTATGGGCGGCGGCGAATAGGAGGAAAAAATGAACATTCCATTGATCCACCTGACTGAAGAGGAGAGGTTCGTAGCGTTGACTCAGATCTATATGGAGCTGGAACTGCCGTTGGCAGCTGCCGTCGATGCTGCGAACGCAGACTTGCGCTCGCTCGGTGGAGGTAGCGAAGTTGCCGAAGCTGCTTGATTCATCCCCATTGGTTGAAGTTGCGACTTCGATCGTTAGCCATTTGCGCAGCCACGGTCATATTGCCTATTTCGCCGGTGGATGCGTCCGTGATGCCCTCCTCGGTTTTCGACCAAAAGATATCGACGTGGCAACCGACGCGCGTCCGGAAGAGGTCCAGCGAATTTTTGCTCGGACAGTTCCGGTCGGCGCCAAGTTCGGGGTCATCCGCGTGCTTCAAAATGACTGGGAATTTGAGGTTGCTACCTTTCGCTCCGACGGCGCATATTTGGATGGCCGTCGTCCTGACACGGTGACCTTCTCTTCCCCGGAAGAGGACGCTCGCCGCCGCGACTTTACCATCAACGGGATGTTCTACGATCCGATTGCGGATACCGTCGTCGACTACGTTGGGGGCAGGGAGGATTTAGGAAAAAAGCTGATCCGAGCGATTGGGGACGCGCGACTGCGTTTTGGCGAAGATCGTCTTCGCATGCTCCGAGCCATTCGATTTGCTGCGGCTTTGGATTTTGCCATCGATCCCGAGACATGGGACGCGTTGCGGACGGACGCCGATCAAATAAAAGTAGTAAGCCCAGAACGAATCCGGGACGAGCTTATGAAAATTCTGGCCGACGTTCACCGGCTCCGCGGGTTCGATCTTTTAGATGCGAGCGGATTGCTGGATCAGGTTCTGCCGGAAGTGAGTGCTCTGAAAGGCTGCCAACAGCCTCCTCAATTTCATCCGGAAGGCGATGTTTTTGTGCACACCCGCAAGATGCTGGAACTGTTACCGCCGGACGCCTCTCCGTCGCTGGCCCTGATGGTACTGCTGCACGATATCGGCAAACCGCCAACTCAAACCTGTGATCCGTCGGAAGGTCGCATTCGCTTTAATGGCCATGACGAAGTGGGTGCTTCAATGAGTGTCGCTGTGATGGAGCGGCTCCGCTTTTCCAGCGCTGAAATCGAAACAGTTGTGGAGGCCGTTCGATCGCACATGATGTTTAAAGATGTGCCGAAGATGCGTCCGGCGAAATTGCGCCGGTTTATGGCACGAGCCAATTTTCCTTTGGAACTTGAATTACACCGAGTCGATTGCCTTAGCAGCCACGGCGATCTCGAGAATTTTGAGTTTCTTCTCCAGAAGGAAACTGAATTCGAGAATGAGCCGTTGATTCCGCCGCCACTGGCGAACGGTCACGATTTGGTCGCTCTCGGTCTTTCTCCTGGCCCGCGGTTTGGTGAAATCCTGGAAAAAGTGCAGACGGCACAACTCGAAGGAGAAATCCATTCTCGCGAAGAGGCGCTAGCGCTGGTACGGAAGTTGGTAGGAGAGGGTTAGCGCGATGAAGGGTAGGGTGATACACGTCGTCGAGCGACAGCGAGAGGACGTGTGAGCCAAACCGTGGGTGCGACAGTGAGGCAAAGCGTGTGAGCCAAACCCCGGGCGCGACGAAGGCTCAGAGTCCGGCGCCTGACGTTTTCGGCCCGCGACGTGTTGAGCGCCGGACTGTGTCGCCCTAGCCGTCGGGGCGCTACGAATTCTCTGTAACCGGCCGTTGCTTGCGGAAGGAAGAAAGAATTAATAGTCCGGCGGCAATACAGATACAGCTGTCAGCCACGTTGAATGAGGGCCAGGCGTACTCGCGGATGTAAAAGTGAAGAAAATCAACCACACTTCCCTTGACCAGCCGATCAATCAGATTTCCTACGATGCCGGCGGTAAGCAAAGCAAAAGAGATTTTGGTCATCCAGTGAAGCTGGCGTGAAGGTTCAGTCTCCCATTGATTTCGTATCAGGAGAAAAACGACGACGGCTAGTGCCAACGTGCCAAGAACGATGAAAAAAGGATTGTTTCCCTGGAGCAAACTGAACGCTGCCCCGGTGTTGCTCACATGTACCAGACTGAAGAACCCTGGGATGATCGGCACTTCGTTCCCGTAAGGAATATTTCTTTGAATAAGCCATTTGGTCAGCTGATCCAAACCAATCAGCGGTACACTCAGCAGGAGCAGAAACTTCATTGCTTGATCGCTACCTGGTCGATTACGGCCGCACAACGATCGCAAAGTGTTGGATGGGCAGCGATCGCGCCGACCATCGAGCGATGACGCCAGCATCGCTCACAACGAGCACGCTTGGTTTTAGATGCAGTTGCCACTGGATCACCTTCGCGGGTCACGATTTCGAGATGACTCAAGATCAGGAATTCTTCGACCTCATCATGGTCCAGTCGATGAATCCGATCGCCAATCGGCAGAGTGAGTTTCACGTGAGCCTCCAAATTGTTGCCGATCTGTTTTTGTTGGCGAGCCGCTTCCAGTGCTTGGGCAGCGACCGCCCGAGCTCGCAGCAGCGCTTCAACGTCGGCGACTGCCTGTGGATCGACCAGTTTGCTGTCGCTTTTCGGTAACAATTCGAGATGGACGGAATTCGATCGGCCAAAATGGGCCCAGGCTTCGTCGGCGGTGAACGCAAGAATAGGAGCGAGCAACCGCACAATGTGATCGAAAACCGTGTGCATGACTCTCTGCGTGGCCCGGCGCCGAGGGGAATCGGGAGCATCGCAATACAAGCGGTCTTTGGTAATATCGACGTACAAACTGCTCAGCTCGATCGCACAGAACTGGTTTAGGGCATGGTAAACCTTGTGGAATTCGTAGCGCTCGTACGCCTCTCGGCATTGGTGCGTCACTTCCTGAAGGCGAGTCAACAGCCATCGATCGACTAGGGTGGGTTGGCCGGCATGATGCTTTCCGGGATCGAAATCGGCCAGATTTGCTACTAAGATCCGCAACGTATTTCGAATGCGACGATACGTGTCCGTCAATTGATCGAACATCTTTTCGCCGAAGGGCACCTCATCCGTGTAATTGACGCTCGCGACCCAAAGCCGCACGATATCGGCGCCATATTTATTAACGTAGTATTCGGCCTCGGTCGGTTTCGCGTAGGCACCTTGTTGGGACTTGGAGAGCTTTTGTTTGCTTTCCAAGTCGACGACAAACGAGTGAGTGATCACCTCCCGATACGGAGCTTCTTCGTGAACGGCCACACTGGTCAGTAGAGAAGATTGGAACCAGCCGCGATGTTGGTCCGTCGCTTCGATGTAAATGTCCGCGGGCCAACGTAACTCCGGGTGTGTTTTCAACACCGCTTCATGGCTTACTCCTGAATCGATCCAAACATCAAGCGTGTCGTTTCGTCTGGTTAATCCCGACGGCAACCCCAATCTTTCGGCGATTGCCTCGTCGCTTAGCGCATACCAGGCATTGGTGCCTTGCTCCCGGACCAGTTCGGCCACTTTCCGGATCCAATTTGGCTCAAGCAACGGCTTTCCGTCGCGATAAAACACCGGAAGCGGAACTCCCCAGCTTCGTTGCCGCGAAATGCACCAATCGGGGCGAGATTCGACGGTAGAATACATCCGATTGCGGCCCCAACTCGGCAGCCATTTGACACGTTCCACGGCCGCCAACACGTCGTCTTTGATTTCATCAATCCGAATGAAAAACTGTTCGACGGCTCGAAAGACTACCGGGGTTTTCGAACGCCAACAATGAGGATAGGAGTGCTCGTAGGTCTGCTCTCCCAAGAGCGCGCCAAGTTGTTTCAGCAGTTTGATGATATCCGGATTCGCATCAAAAACATACTTTCCTACCCACTCGGTGACACCCACTTCCGAAGTGAATCGTCCGTAGTCATCCACCGGCGAGAGAAGGGGGAGAGCATGCCGCAAACCAAGCTGGTAATCATCTTCACCATGACCGGGAGCGATGTGAACGCATCCAGTACCGGCTTCAAGCGTGATGAAATCCGCGGTCAAGACTTCGCCATCCCGATCAAGGAATGGATGATGGTAAGAGGTTCCTTCCAGTTCGCTTCCGAGCAGCTGTTGGAGCGGGTCTCCATCCGCTACCCAGCCGGTCGCTTCCGTGAACGCCGCGACCAGCTCTTTTGCTAAGAGAAGCGTTCGCGAGGGCTCGTGGTTGGGATGGGAAAATTTTTGCACTACATAGGTGAATCTAGGGTGGACCGCGACTGCGAGATTGGCTGGAAGCGTCCAAGGGGTCGTCGTCCAGATGGCGATCGAACAGTGACCGGCTAATCCGCCGGAAACGATCGGAAAGCCAACGTAGATCGATGGATCGTGACGGTCTCGATATTCGACCTCTGCCTCGGCTAAAGCGGTCTGCGCGCCTGTGCTCCAATAGACCGGTTTCTTACTTTGGTACACCAGACCATTCTCGACGATGTCCGCGAACACTTTCAGAATTACCGCCTCGTACTCTGGGTTGAGAGTCAAATACGGATTTTCCCAGTCGCCGAAAACGCCCAGCCGGCGAAACTGATTCCGTTGAATGTCAATATACTTTCGAGCATACTGCTCAGAGCGCTGGCGCACTTCCAGCGGCGAGAGTCCGCGCGACTCTTTGACCACTTTGAATTCGATGGGTAAACCGTGGCAATCCCAACCTGGTACGAACGGTGCCCGGAAGCCTAGCATCGAGCGGCTCTTCACGATGAGATCCTTGAGGATCTTATTAAGCGCTGTGCCCATATGAACGTCGCCGTTGGCAAAGGGCGGGCCATCGTGGAGTACGAAGAGAGGCGCGTCCTTTCTTCGTTCTTGAATCTGGCGGTAGAGACCTGCGTTCTGCCATTTAGCCAGAATCTCCGGCTCCCGCGTAATGAGGTTGGCCTTCATTGGGAAATCGGTCTTGGGCAGGTTCAATGTCTCCTTGTAGTTCATAAGAAGAATTCCGAAACTAGCATTGTTTGACGATCGAGCAAAGGAGGGGGAACGGGGCAAGGAGTCAGGAGTGGTTGAGCGGCGACTGTCCAGTGAGCTAACCGGACAGTCGCCGCTACCACCCCGGCTCCTGACTTCTTGCTTCTTGCTTCTTCGCCACCGCCGGCAGGAGCTGCCAGAGATCGGTGAGCACCCGGTCTGGAAATCCCAGAGCCTTGGTGAGTTGGATCTTTTTCTCGAGCGGATTACGGATCGCTCGAAGACGCAGCATGGTTTCGCGGTCGATCCAGCCTTTCCACCAGGAAGGAAAGACCGCCGTCACCACTGGGTAATCGGTTCCATGTAACAGCCGCTCGGGCTCGTCTCGTAAACGCTCCAGCGATTGCAAATGAGTGATGTGCGAAAGAGCAGCAAGGTCACCATAGAAATTGGGAAAACGTTTCCGCATCTGCAAGAACTCCGCGAAATGATCGCCGTCCCAGGGAAGTGCGCGAGTCCCACAATGCGCAGCGATGACGGTTACACCGCACTCGAGCGGCAGCTGTAAGCAGAGCGGAGACTTCAGATCGTTTCGACAGCTACGTACGAAGAACTCGCCCCCGGTGTGCGCCAAAAAGGGGAGTCCGAGCTCGGCCAACCTGGTCCAAAACCTTTTGTATTTCGGTAGATTGCAATCGATGTTTTGAACGCAGGGCAAGAGTTTCAAAAGTACGGCTCCAGCCGCCGCACAGCGTTCAAGTTCATCTAAGGCGTCAGGGCGAGCTGGATGGATCGCTACTCCCGGCAGCAACTTGGAGGACCGTTTCACTGCCGCAAAAACCGCGTCGTTCGAAACGAATAGGTCGGAAAGATCTTTCCTGACTGCTCCGCGATCGTCGTGGACCCATTCGTAAGCGAGCAGCACGGCTGCTTCCAGCGACGATTGCGACACCCATTGGAGCAGTTGGTCGAGATACATTTTGTCAAAGTGCGGGTCATCAAAACTGCAGCTGAGCCCGATGTCGCGTACCCCCGCTCGCAAAAATGGTTTCATGATCCAACGATGCCGGTGCCAGCAATCCATTCCTGCTTTGCCGTTTCCGGACAAATGAACATGCACATCAATTGGTCCGCTCATTTCTCGCCTTTAAGCTCGAATGAAATAACAAATAGCAGATCGCAAATAGCAAATATTGGTTTTCGCGTTTATCGCTACGCCCACAAGCTGCGATAATGGCTCGCCGGTGTTTTTAGCGGTCCACAGAGTGAAACGCCAAATCTCTGTCAAGCTAACGATCGCGCGCCAGAGTGGTTCTCTATTTGCTATTTGCGATCTGCTATTTGTTATTTCATTCGAGCCTCAGGCGAGAATGAGCGAATGAAGCGCACTTTAAGTGTGGTCGGCATTGGTGCACAGTAGCGGTAGTTTATAACCACAAATCCGATGAGATGGTCGTTTAAAGTCGCTCGCATCGCCGGGATCGATATCCGAGTACACATCGGAACATTCATTCTGCTCTTAGGCGGATTTCTCTACATTTATTCTTATACGGGAGATCGCAACGGCGCATTGAATGCGGTTCTGATCTGGATCTGTGTCTTTATTTGCGTGTTACTCCACGAACTAGGTCACGCGTTTGCTGCAAAAGCCTACGGAATAGCCACGGTCGACATTACACTGCATCCGCTAGGCGGTCTGGCGCGGCTCGAACGGATGCCGGATAAGCCATGGCAAGAGTTAGTTGTGGCCTTGGCTGGTCCGCTCGTAAACGTGATTATTGCCATAGCTCTGGTGCTTGTCCTGGCGGTTACCGGTAATCTCAATCTCGAATCGCTTTCGGAAGGCAAGTCGATGGACCTGTTGTGGGTTTTGCTCTGGATCAATAGTTTGATGTTCTTTTTTAATCTGATCCCGGCCTTTCCGCTGGACGGAGGGCGAGTTCTGCGCGCCCTGCTGGCCACGCGCATGGAGTATATTCGAGCAACCCAAATCGCGGCGACTATCGGTCAAGGTCTGGCGTTGGCCATGGGTGTTTCTGCTTTCGCTATTTTCAAGGGAAATATACCCTTGATTCTGATCGCCATATTCATCTACATGGGCGCCGAAAATGAGTCGGCCCTGGTGCAGATGCGGTATATGACAGCGGGTTTGCCGGTTTCTAGCGCGATGGTCACTCGTTTTGACGCCCTGGATCACGGGGCGACGCTGAATGAGGCAATCGATATGTTGCTTGGCACGTCGCAGCACGAGTTTGCAGTTCTCGACGATAATGGCGGGTTCGCAGGATTGTTAACCAAGAATAATCTGATACTCGCTTTGCGCCGTTCCGGTCCAGAGACACTGGTAACCGATGTGATGACTACCGGATTACCAACCATTTTACCCAATACCAATTTTGAGCGGGCACTGGCGCTCGTTCAACAGACCGGCGCGCCGGCGCTTCCGGTGGTGGATAATACCGGGCGTCTGATTGGCCTTTTCACCCCAGAAAACGTTAGCGAGCTGCTGCTTGTACGGAACGCGCTTGGGAGCAAGCAGCGACGGGCACCACGCTAGCCCAGAGGCTTTCGGGGCTCGTGTCTTTTCATCGTGCTAAACACTCTCGTACAGAATGAACGTGCAAAGCTGCGCCGGCCAGCGACTCGTTTGACGGCTACGCTCTTTCTCCTGACGCTCGTGGCCTGCTTGGTCGAGCTATTCTGGGCGTATGACCAGCTACCCGAACGCGTGCGCGCCCATTTTCCTTCTTGGCTCCCCCTCGATGGGGAAGGACCGAAGTGGATCTTCGTTGTGATTTGCGGAGCTATTCCGGTTCTGATCGCTATCGCTGCACTGATATCGATTCGACTGGTGAAGCGGCAGCCGGACAAAATTGTGCAGATCCCCAATCGGGACTACTGGATGTCTCCGATCCGGCGAGATCGGACATTGGACTTGATCGCTTCGAGGATATACCTGCTGGGCGCAGTCAAGTTCGTCGCCGATGGCGTATTCATTTACGTGGCAGTTCGGGCCAATCTGGCTGGAACTTCGGAACTGAATCCGAGGCTTCTGTTTTTGCTGGCGTGTGGATTTGTTATCGCAAAGATAGCGTTGGCCGCTCAGTTGTTCTGGCGATTTCAGTTCCCCAACGATGAAGTCAAGGAGTCGCGCTGACAGCGCACGTAACGCCGCTAACACCGCCCAACACCGGTAGCGACAGCTGCTAACCGTTAGCGGCCAACTGTCAGCTCATTGGTAATTTCGGTCCGGGCCGCCACCTCCGTCTCCGGTGCGAATCCGCGCCGCAAGGTGTTTTCGGTCACCACACGTGGGACGGTAAACTGGAGCAGGTAGTCACGTCCTCCCGCCTTCGTACCTCCCCCCGACATCAAGAATCCGCCAAAAGGGTGTCGACCAACCATTGCGCCAGTTATGCTCCGGTTGATGTAGAGGTTGCCTACATTAAAGGAGCGCCGAACCGTTTCGATATTTTGCGGACTCCGAGAGTAGAGTCCACCAGTCAGCGCGTACTCGGTAGAATTTGCGATTTCTAGCGCTTGATCCAGATCGCGTGCCGGCGTCACAGCGAGCACCGGTCCAAAAATTTCTTCCCGTGCCAACCGGGCGCCAATCGGTACATCAGTAAAGATGGCTGGCGGAACAAAATAGCCTGCGAGGTTGGCCGGAACTTTTGCTTCGAAAGCGATGCGGTGCTCTTTTCGCCCGAGCGCCAAATAGGTCTCGATCTTCTGTCTGGCACCTTCGTCAATCACCGGGCCGATATCGGTGCCTGGTTCCTCCGGGAGGCCAATCTTCAAGGCGGCAGCCGCCTCGACCAATCGTGGTAAGAGCCGTTCGTTCACTTTGCCGATCGGAATCAAACGAGAGAGTGCAGAACATTTTTGTCCTTGAAAGCTAAAAGCGGAATGAATGATTCCGAGCACCGCCTCATCGAGATCGGCGTCGGTATCGATAATCGTGGCGTTCTTTCCGCCCATCTCGCAAACGACCTTCTTCAAATTACGTTGGCCTGAATGGGTGACACCAGCGAGTTGCCAAATCGTCGTTCCAACTTCTCGTGAGCCGGTGAAGGCGATCAGATCAACATCGGGATGCGTGACCAAATAAGAGCCCACGTCTTCTCCAGTCCCAGTCAATAGATTGGCAACACCCTCCGGTAGACCTGATTCCTGCAGAACTTCCATGAATAGCGCCCCGATCACGGACGACTGTTCTGCGGGCTTTATCACTACGGTATTTCCTGTAACGAGTGCGGCCACGCTCATCCCGCAGAGAATTGCCAGCGGGAAATTCCATGGGGCGATGATTGCGCTGACGCCGCGGGGAAGGTAACTCTCCAAGCTCACTTCGCCCGCGACGTCTTGAGTCAATCGACCTCGGCCCAGGCGACGCGCTTCTTCCGCGTAAAAACGGCAAAAATCGATCGCTTCGATCACATCGGCATCTGCTTCGATCCAGGTTTTACCAACTTCGAAAACCTGCCAAGCAGCCAGCTGGGTTCGGCGTTGTTGCAGCCGGTCTGCTACCCGGTCGAGAAAGCGCGCCCGCTCTTCTGCTGAGAGGCGGCTCCAACGTGGGAACGCGTTCTGGGCCGCCTGCACCGCTGCAACCGCGTCTTCTTTGCCGCCGGCAGCGATCGTACCGATCAATTGATCCGGTTGCGCCGGGTTTACCGAATTGAGAGATCCGGCGGTTTCCACCGGTTTTCCCGCAATCACAAGCGGGTAATGCCGACCAAACTGCTGACGCACTTTCGAGATGGCATCCCTCATCGCTCTCCGTGCAGATTCCAAGGCAAAATCGAGTGGCGGTTCATTAGTGAAGTGCGGTTGAGCGAACACCGGTTCGCCACGCTCCGGCGCTTCTTGGCTGGCGATCGCAGCCGGATCTTCGAGCAGTCGGGTTATTGATGTGTTCGCGCTAAACTTCGCCCGGAGAAAACCTTCGTTGGAAGTGTTCTCGAGAAGGCGTCTCACCAGATAAGCCATGCCAGGAACAAGTTCTCCGATCGGACAGTATTCGCGAACTCGATGTCCAAGTTCCACCAAAGCTCGACGCACCGGTGTCGCCATGCCGTATAGCATCTGAAACTCGTAGTCGCCTGCTCGCAGACCAAGTTTCTCTGCATAGACCACCGCGTGCGCAATGCTGCGGACGTTGTGAGAGGCGAAAGCCGGATAAACCGTTTCGTGATTTTCCAGTACCAGCCGAGTGATCTTCTCGTAGTTGGCGTCTGTCTCTGGTTTCGCCAGATAGACTGGTACTTTCCAGGTCCGCTGCGCAGCAATTACCTTCTCAAAATCCCAATAAGCGCCCTTGACCAGCCGCACCGTAAAGTTGTGCCCAGTAGTCCGGTTCCATTCCAGCAATGCTTCCGCGTCAGCGTGAGAGTCTCGGAGATATGCTTGAATCACCAGCCCGAGTTGAGAGTATCCGGAAAACTCTTCTTCGAGTCGTTTGAACAGGTCCAGGGTCAACTGCTTCAGACCGTAGTGTTCCATGTCGAGATTGATGAACGCGCCGAGTTCGCGTGCCCGTGACACGATCGGCCGAAGGCGGCGGAGGATCGTGTCGATGCTTTGGCTCGGATCGGCCGCTTGGACGCGTGCGCAGAGCGCAGAGATTTTCACCGACACGTTAACCAAGGCAGGTTCAGTAGTTGCGAGAGGCTCTTTCGGTTTCCATTGTCGAGTTGCGTCCGCGAGAAAGTCGAGAAGACCGCGGCAGCGGGCTACATATTCGTCTGCTTCCCGATCACTAACCACCGCTTCGCCCAGGATATCTACCGTGAATCGCGCACCCTCTTTCCAAATTTGGTAGAGGTTTGGGAAAGCGGATTTTCCATCCGTGCCGGCGATGAAGATATTGGCCATTGCCGTGACATTGCTCTTAATCACGGCCGCCGGAATGGCTGGTGCGATACGACCAATTGTGAGCGCTCCGCGCATAAGTCCGGAAACCGATGTCTTCGCATCCTTCAGATATTCTGCCAGGTGTTTCACCACATCGGTTGAAGAAGTAAGAGTAGGAAGTACGTCGACGAATCGAAACATCTGCGTCTTAAATGCTTCGTCCCTCATCGACCACTCCATCAACCGGCTGTAAAAGTCGTTGCGGCGAAAAACGGCAGTATTGCCTTGGAATTTGTCAATGAGCGCAAAAATCTCGCGTCCGCGTTGCTCAATTTCGGATTGGAGAGGAACGATCGAATTCATCAAGAAGTGAAATATACTCGAACAATGAACGTCAGTGAACAACAACGACAGTAACCGGCTGACGTTCGTTGTTGTTCACTGACGTTCGTTATCGCTCGTCGGCAGTGGCCGAACAATGGCGACTGCGATTGTGATGGCGTCAAGCCGATCGTTTCGGTTACTCTTGAGGCCGGGCAACACCGGGAGCCGATGGGGACAGTCGCCGCTACCGTTTCTCCCTGCCAATGCGCACTATAATCTCAGCGATCACCTTAATTTTGGCCTTCGGGTATTTGGCTTTCGAAATTTATTTGCTCGCGGCCAGACGCGGACGCGGCGCGATAACCAGTCATGATCGGGGGACACTCTCCCGGATTTGGCTGCTTATTGCGGGCAGTTGCCTCTTTGGCTTTTTGGTAGCCGCGAGACTTCCATTTCTGCGGTGGCCGCGAGTGCTCTGGATCGTAGCCGTCGCAGACCTGCTCATTATTGCAGGTTTTTTTCTCAGGCTGTGGGCAATCCGGCATCTCGGAGAATTGTTTACAGTAGACGTTGGCGTCCAAAAGGAGCACCGAGTCGTTCAGGACGGACCCTATCGGTTTGTACGACACCCATCGTACTCGGCCGGGATGATTGCGATGACGGGAGTTGCGTGTCTTACGTTCAATTGGCTTGGATTTATAGTTGTCTTTGGCGGTTCCCTAATCGGCTATTTGATCCGCATATCAGTCGAGGAAAATGTCCTAATGAATAATTTGGGCGACGATTACCGGCGATACGCCGCCCGAACTAAGCGCCTGATTCCTTGGATCTTCTAGCATCGAAGCGATCCAGGCAATGTTCCACAAAACGTTGCAAGGCCGGATTCGACTGTCGTTCGTTGTTGTTCACAGCCGTTCGCTGTCGCTCGTTGGCAGTGGCCCGGTGTAGCGTGCTCGCGGACGAATGAGCTTTTTGCTTTGCGATTGTTCCGCGGCGTGCGCAATCCAGCCGGCAGTTCTTCCGAGCGCAAATAGAGCAAACGCCGCATACGGCGGAAGCCGCAGACTCAATGAGCAGACGGCTAGGGCCAGATCGATATTGGGCTTCCGTTTCAATGCTTTGGTGGCGCTCGCAACCACTTCCAGCCAAGATCGCGCGTCGGCGGCGAAGTATTGGTTGAGTAATTCGAACAATTGGGCCGCCCTTGGATCTCCATTCGGATAGAGAGGATGACCGAATCCTGGTATCTCGATGCCGGCTCGGATGCGCTGGAGAAGGAAATCGCGAACGGATGATAACCCTTGCATCTCGACCAACAACCTGGTTGCTCGCTCGATTCCGCCGCCGTGATGGCTGCCGCGCAAGGCACACAATGCCGCGCTGATGACTTCGTAGATGCTAGTGCCCGCCGAACAAACAACTCGAGCCGTGAACGATGAAACGTTCAGCTCATGATCGATGCAGAGAATAAGCGCCGCATTAATTATTCTATCGGCATCAGTTTTTTGCGGACACCATGCTTTGTGCAGCTCACGAGCGGTCTCCGTCATCTTGGGATTTCGCTTCCGAGTTAATATCTGAAGAAAGAGGGAGAGAATGTGGATTCCGGTTTCGAGCAGATTCGGTAGCGAAAAATCATATCCGAGCGGTTCGGTCATCGCCGCTCGTAACAGTGCTTCATGAAAAAGAAGAATTGGTTCTCGGTTGCTTTCTTTCGGTGCCGGCACTGAATGACCGCTCGTAGGGACTTCCCAATTGCCGGTCCAGAACCACGTTGCCACTTCCAGGAAAGTTTGGGATGAAGCCAACGCGGTTGCCTCTTTGCCGCGATAGAACACCTGTCCATCGGTGATTAACGTAAGGTTGGATTCCAAGAGAGGACTGCCCCAATGTAAGGCGCTCGACATCTCTGCTGATGGGTGCTGTCTGATCGTCTTGCGCTGCTTCAGCCGCTCGAGATCGAAGCGATGATAGGCGCGTGAGCGCTGGTTAATGCCATCCTCCGATCGGATCAGCCCCCGGCTGACGTACGCGTAAAGAGTTGCTTTGCTGATGTTCAGGAAATCGGCGGCTTCGGTAGCAGTTAAGTGAATTTTCATGCCGTGATTAGCAAGAAAGATTGATTTATGAATCAACATTGACGAAAGGGCGAGCCTGAACTTCGCTAATCCATGCCAGCAACGCTCTCAGTGCCGGCCGTAGAGGAGGGACCGGACTATTTTGAACGGCAGTTTCCCAGGGAGACGTTTCCTCTGTACGGCTGGCCGACCCGCCCGCCAGGTTTGCCGGCCCAGGTCTGGACGACGGAAACTACCCATCGCGATGGGCAGCAAGGAGGATTACCGCTCACTACTGAGCAGAGCATCCGGATCTACGAAATCTTGTGCCGGTTTACTCGGAATTCTGGCGCTATTCGGCAAGCCGAGTTTTTTGTTTACCGCCGTTCCGATCTGGATTCGCTGCGGGAGGCACAACGGCGCTTCCAAAACGGTCATCCGATCGAGCCAACGGCGTGGATCCGCGCCTCGACCAAGGATGTAAAGCTGATCCATTCTCTGGGAGTACGCGAATCCGGACTTCTCGCTTCGGTATCCGACTATCACGTTTTTCACAAATTTGCTCCGGGAGGACGAAAACAGGCCGCTTCACTCTACCTGGATGCGGTACAAATGGCGTTAGATAACGGGATACGTCCGCGGCTCCACCTTGAGGACGCTACGCGCGCTTCGATTGATTTTATCCTCTACTTTATCGATGCCGTGCGGAAGAAATCCGCTGATTTTCCGGAAACCGTGCGGCCAAAGTTTCGCGTATGCGATACGCTTGGGCTAGGGTTACCCGATGAGGACGTTCCGCTTCCGCGAGGCATACCGAGGCTCTTTCGGGAGCTAATCAAGAAGGGATTGGGGTCCGCTGATCTCGAGTTTCATCCTCACAATGATACGGGTTTAATTACTGCGAATTGCCTGGCAGCCATCCGAAATGGATGTGGAGTGATCAATGGAACTTGTCTGGGCAAAGGCGAGAGGACCGGCAACGCGCCACTGGAGTTGGTGCTCATGCATTTGATCGGTATGGGTTTTTTTGCGGAGAAACTGCCGGACTTTACCGTGTTAAACGAGCTAGCTGAGATGTACGCGAGTCTCGGCCAACCGGTCGCGGAAAAGGCTCCCCTCTATGGGCGGGACGCGCATCGGACTCGAGCCGGAATTCACGCTGATGGGCTCAATAAATTCTGGTCGATGTACGCGCCATTTGATGTACCTCGGCTGATTGGCCGGCCGCTCGAGGTATCGCTGACCAAGGATTCTGGTCTGGCTGGGCTCATCTTTGCCGCGAATCAAAACTCGAATGACCATTTTGCCAAGGACGACCCACGGGTCAGGCGAGCCTATGACTGGATGGTCCAAGAGTTTGATCAGGGTCGACAAACCGCCGTCGACTGGGAGGAAATCGCCCATTTTTTTGCAATGAACAACAGTGAACAACAACGAACGGCAACGAACGACAACAACCGCGCTGATGTTCTTTGACGTTCGCTGACGTTCGTCGCAACTAGCAAAGCTGATAATTCGGTGTGCTCATCATGAGGATTGCTAAATCCCGAATCGCGCGATCGTCCAGGTGCGGCTTAGAGTTAGCGATCTGAACGAATTTTTCCAGGAACTCCGGCCTCGGATTGGTTTGAAAGATGCATTGACATAACTTCTGAAGAGCCCGCCGCAAGTCGCGCCGATCATCTGCGGTGAGAATTCTTCCGACTGGTAAACCACCAGTTAATCCTTGGTTAACCCACTTTTCGAGCTCGGCAGGAGGTTCGCCAAAGCTCGCTCGCAGAGCGAGGTGGGCGGCCGCGTCATAATTCCAATTTGCTGAGGCTATCGGGTTTAACATATCAACCAGACCAGGCTAAATCTCTTCCCATTCCAATGTCGCATCCAACTCACTATGCTAAGACGGATGTACTGCTCGCTCAGTTAGGGAAAAATTGCTTCGAATTGCTACGGTTGCGTCTCTTCGGAAAAGGTGAAACTCTTCGCGCAGACAAAGTGTTCTATCTCATACCCATGAAATTCACGAAAATTTCGTTGTTAGTCTGGTTTGGCTTAGTCGGGTCGCAATGGGCGTTGGCGGTATCTCCCGAGCTGGAACCGGCTCCGGAGGCAAAGAAGCAGCCGGTGAAAGACAATTACTACGGTGTTACCGTGCAAGATGACTATCGCTGGCTGGAAGACCTGAAGAGCCCGGAGGTGAAAGCCTGGTCGGAGAAGCAGACTCAGCGTGCCGAAAAATTTTTGATGGCGTTACCTGGGCGTAGCGCGATCGCTGACGAGGTGAGAAAACTCATTTCCGTGCAACCAATCTCTTACAGTGGCGTTCAGCTCGTCGCTGGAAAAATTTTCGCTCTCAAATTCGATCCAAAAAAACAGCAACCCTCGGTGGTGGTTCTTGACGCGGCGGACCGTCCGGAATCGGAGCGGGCGATTTGCGATCCGAATCTGATCGACTCGACCGGTGCCACGGCGATCGATTGGTTTGTTCCCTCGCCGGACGGTAAGTTAGTTGCAGTTTCGCTTTCCAAGAGTGGCAGCGAAGACGGCGATCTTTATTTCTTCTCCGTGGCTGATGGGAAACAGAGTCCCGAGGTGCTTAAGCACGTGCAATACCCGACGGCGGGTGGCAGCGCAGCTTGGACAAAAGATAGTACCGGAATTTTCTACACCCGTTTCCCGCGAGAGGGCGAACGGCCGGCAGATGATCTGCACTTTTATCAGCAAGTCTATTTTCATCGACTCGGTACGAACGAGTCAGAGGACGCTTATTCGATCGGCAAAGAGTTTCCGAAAATCGCGGAGGTCCAGTTAGAATCGATTCCGGATTCGGACCTGATCGTCGCCACTGTTGCGAACGGCGATGGAGGCGACTTTGAACACTTCGTTTTTGGCGCGGACAAAACCTGGAAACAGCTGACCCGGTTCGAAGATAAGATCAAAAAAGGCAGACTGGCTGCTGGCGGTTTCTTCTATGCTATTTCTTTGGCCGATGCTCCGCGAGGAAAGATAGTCAAATTTGATTTGAATAACGCCAACGGAGCGGAACCGGCCGTGGTCGTGCCGCAGGGTGACGGGGTGGTCGAAGACCTTGCACTTACTTCCGAGCGTCTGCTGGTACACACATTGATGGGTGGACCGTCCGGGCTGCAGGTTTATGGCTTGAACGGGGGACAACCAACAACTGCTCCCATCGCACCGGTTTCGAGCGTCATCGAAATGGCGACCACGACTGAAGGGTCGAGCCCAGTTCTGGTCGAGACGCAGAGTTACACGGAAACTTCGCATTGGCAGCAACTGGACCTGTCGAGGAACCAATTCACCTCAACCGCCCTTAGCTCACCGGCTCCGGTGAGTTTCTCTGATATTGAGGTGACCAGGGATTTTGCCGTGTCCAAGGATGGTACCAAAGTGCCCCTCAACATTCTGCGCAGGAAGGGAACACCGTTAGATGGAAATAATCCAACGATTCTATATGGCTACGGAGGATACGGACTAAACGAAGTGCCGCGCGTCAAGCTTGGGCTCCGGGCCTGGTTCGATCGAGGCGGCGTTTATGTCGACACCAACGTGCGTGGTGGCGGAGAATTTGGAGAAGAATGGCATCAAGCTGGTAACCTCACCCGGAAACAGAATGTGTTCGATGATTTCGCGGCCTGTGGAGATTATTTAATTCAGCACAAGTATACGTCTACTCCCAAGCTGGGAATGCTGGGAGCAAGCAATGGCGGACTGTTAATGGGTGCGATGATCACCCAACACCCAACTTTAATGAAGGCGGTGGTATCGGAAGTGGGAATTTATGATTCGCTGCGGAGTGAGCTCGAACCCAATGGCTTGTTCAACACCACTGAATTCGGAACGGTTAAAGATCCAGAACAATTCAAGGCATTGTTTGCTTACTCGCCCTATCACAACATAAAAGAAGGGCAAAAGTATCCGGCTATTTTTTGCATGACGGACGCGTCGCTGCTCATAACTCGTTAAAGTTCGCGGCGCGACTGCAGGCGGAAGCCGCGCCCGGTAACCCTATCCTGCTCCGAGTGGGTTCATTTGGGCACGGGCATGGCAGTTCTCTAGACGAGAGGATTGCAGATTTCTCGAACTTACTTTCCTTTTTTGCTTATGAGCTTGGCGCTACCGACCAGACGGGCGAAAAAGCGGCCATGAAGAAGTGACCACTTCTTTTTTCTTTTTCGAATGCGACCGGTGGGCCAGAGGCTGCGCGCGGGGTTTGTGGTAGCCCCAATGGGCGGCCGGTAATTTCGTGCGCCGGCTACCGGATGAAACGTAATATTTAGTCTCTCGTCGCTGTCTTGCGGGCTTGCGATCCCCCAAGCCATGCTCGGACAAACTCAATTGCAGGCGGAATCATGGAAATGACAATAACTCCGAAGATCACTAACGAGAAGTTGTGTTGGACGTAAGGAAGTCCGCCAAAAAAATGGCCGATCAAGACGACGCTGAAAACCCAGAATATGCCCCCAAGCAGATTGTAGAGGAAAAACTTCCGGTAGTGCATCGCCGCCATTCCGGCCACGAACGGCGCAAAAGTGCGAATCACCGGAAGGTATCGCGCCAGCGCTATGGTCTTGCCTCCGTGCCGCTCGTAAAAGGCATGAGTTTGATCCAGGTATTTTCGATTGAAAATCCTGGAATCGTCGCGCTTGAAAAGCTTTCTTCCAAAAGCCGCACCAATCCAATAATTGAGGGTATAGCCGAGAAAAGCGGCGATCGGCAGCAAGATCAGGACCACGTAAAGCTCAAAGTGCTTGGTCGTAGCGGTTAAGGCTCCGACCGTAAAAAGAAGAGCGTCTCCAGGAAGGAAAGGCGTGATGACCAAGCCGCTCTCGCAAAAAATGATCAGAAACAACAACAGATATGACCATCCCCCGATCTGGAGGGCCAATTGATCCAGGTGATCGTTAAGATGGAGAAGAAGGTCAATGGGATTCCATTGCATACAAAAAAGCTCAGTACCAAACCCGGGGATGTTTCGGCGAAGCTCGAGCGGTCCGCAACACAAATCGTCAAGGCCGAAGGAGGAAAAATGGAGAGGAGTAAAGAAAGTTTACAAAGAAAAGTTTAAACGGAACCCAACCTCTCTCCGTCTAAAGGTTCGGACGTAAGAATATGGTGCTCGCCATGTTGCTAGGAGGGTTTTTTCGGACCTAGGACAGCCTGCACCGAAAAAGCTTAAAGGACATCACAATGAAAAGGCGAAAAGTAACGAGCAGGCCGCTGTCGCTCGGCGATTTGATTTTGGCAGTTAGCTCATATTCGGACACTCAAGAGGAAACGGTCGCTACTGTTGCCGACCTTCTTGCTTCGGGGCAGGTCAGCATCATGAACAACGGCCGCAAGATCAGGGCCCGCGTCCGGTAATGCCGCGCGCCTTCAGCGCGATGACAAATAGCAGATTGCAAATTGGCTATTTGCGAACCTCAAGGATGCTGTTTGAGCATGGCTTTTCCTATCGGGTACGCTTCTAAGCGGTGATGACATGTTTTCGAATCTGGCTGACCAGTAACTCGCATCGAAAACAGCTCATCATGAGTGGCCAGGCTGCTCGGGAAAATCTGCGATTTGCTATTTGTCATTTGTCATCGCACTGAAGGTGCGTGATCCCTCGTTACTCGCGCCCGCAAATGCGGGATATCTGGTCGGAAGAGCGGAAGTTCTCGATTTGGCTTGAGATCGAAACTCTGGCCTGCGAAGCGATGGCTGATTTGGGCTTGATTCCTCGGTCCGATGCGGAGGTTATTCGTGCGAAGGGCAGGTTTTCGGTAGTTGAAATCGCCGAGATTGAAAAACGCACGAATCATGACGTCATCGCTTTTCTGGAGAATGTCGCGGCGTCGATCGGTCCAGCTGCTCGATGGATGCATCAGGGCCTGACTTCATCTGATATTCTTGATACCACTTTGGCGTTTCAACTGGTCCAGGCCAGCGATCTGCTCGCCGCGGGAATTCGGTCTGTGCGCGCGGCTGCTGCTCGGCAAGCCATCGCTCACAAGCTGACACCAATGATCGGAAGAAGTCACGGAATCCATGCCGAACCGATTACCTTCGGTCTGAAAATGGCGCTTATGTATGACGAGTTCGGCCGGGCAGAAACTCGTTTGCAACGTGCGCGCTCTGCGATCGCCGTGGGCAAATTGAGTGGAGCAGTCGGAACCCACGCTCATTTGGACCCCAAGGTCGAGGAGATCGTTTGTCGGAGACTGCAGTTGGAACCAGATTGGATATCGACGCAAGTCATTCAACGCGATCGTCACGCGGAATTCAGCACAACTTTGGCGCTCATCGCCTCCAGCATCGACCGCTGGGCGACGGAGTTCCGCCATCTGCAAAGAACGGAAGTGGGCGAACTCGAAGAGTACTTCAGTCCGGGTCAAAAAGGGAGTTCGGCTATGCCGCATAAGCGCAATCCGATAACGGGAGAACGTCTAAGCGGTTTGGCTCGAGTCATCCGCGGTAATGCGATAGCGGCGCTCGAAAATGTCGCGTTGTGGCATGAGAGAGATATTAGCCATAGCAGCGTGGAGCGGATCATTCTTCCGGATTCTTGCACGTTGCTCGACTATATGTTGGATACGTTGGCTAAACTGGTCTCTGGCCTAGTGATTTATCCGGACCGGATGCAGGAGAACTTAGCGATGAGCAAAGGTCTTTACTTCAGTCAATCGATTTTGCTCGAGCTGACCAGACGCGGGATGGAACGTAAAGCAGCCTATGAAGCGGTGCAAAAAGCAGCCATGGCAACTTGGAAGAGCAACTCCGATTTTCTGCATGAGGTTCGGCAGATAGCGGAAATAACGAAACTGATACCTGAGGCAGAACTGGTGAAGCTGTGCTCGGTCGAACAGCATCTCAATCACATCGATGAAACGTTTCGGCAGCTTGGGCTTACTGAAGAAATGCGGAATGCGGAATGCGGATAGCAGAATGAGAAATTGGACTAAGCCGCGGATTTGGAATGCGGATTCCGTACCTTCATTTCGCAATCCGCAATCCGCATTTCGCATTCCGAAACGATTCTCCGCTTCACAATTTTCCCAGCCGTGATATATCTGCGGCAGATTTGTATGCGCCGTTGTTTATTGGTGTTTCTGTGGGTGATACCGCTCTTGGTGACGGGGTGTAAAAAGGGGGAAAGCAATTTAACTCAGGCTACCCCTAGTCCGACGGCATCAGCTCCGACGAGCGCAACCCCGGTAGCTGAGACCACACCAACACCGCCGCCGGATACTAATCGCACCGCCAAGTTCATCGTGCTCCTTTACCATCGGTTCGAAGATAGGCCGGCCGAGTTGGTGACCTTACCGAATGATTTTCGTGCGCAAATGAAGGCGCTCAAAGACAACGGGATTTCTGTGATCTCGATGCAGGATCTTCTGGCTTGGCGCAGAGGGGAAAAGGCGATTCCATCAAAGAGTGCAGTCATTACGATCGACGACGGATGGAATTCCCAATATTACGTCGCTTGGCCGACTCTGAAAGAATTCGGTTATCCGTTCACTCTGTTTATCTACACACAATGGGTTAATACGGGCGGTAAGGCGATGACTTGGAGTCAGCTAGAAGAGATGCGGGATGCTGGAGTTGACATTGAGGCTCACACGGTATCGCATCACGATCTGAGGCACGCGCCGAGGGGGCAAGATTATGCCACCTGGTTGCACAATGAAGTTTATGGCTGCAAGGAGACCTTGGAAAGCAAACTTGGGGTTAAGATCATCGCATTCGCGTTTCCATATGGCTTCCACAATGAGGTCGTCCGCAAAACCGCCAAAGAAGCCGGTTACGAGATGCAGTTTACAGTTTACGGACGGCACATGGATATCAATGTACCAGCTGATCAAATTGGCCGGTACGCAATCGATTCTCTAAAGGGTGATATATTCAAAGCGGCCCTGGACTTTGGGGCGACCGATAGTACTCAGCCAGGCGTGGAGACCAGCCAGCTGGCTTCAGCCACAATGTTGACCGAGCCGCTGAACGATCAACACATCACGGAACCTAAACCGACGATTAAGGCGAATTTGGCCAGCATGGGCGACGTTGATCCGAAATCAGTGGAAATGCGGATCAGCGGGTTTGGTTTAGTGCCGGCTGTCTACGACCCGAAGACCAAATTAGTGACTTACATATTTACTCAGAAATTGGTGCCGAAGATGTATACCGTGATTCTGACGGCAAAGGTAAACGGCAAGAAAGTGGAGACCCGCTGGGATTTCACGGTCGACGCAGCGGGACCGGTCGCGACCAGTCAATAGCGACGATCGGACTCAATTTTACACCGTGTTTCCTCAACTCTCCGACCGGCTTCAAGATGTTTTTAAGGATCTCCGTGGTCACGGGTCCATTTCTGAGACCAACATTACCGATGCGCTTCGGCAGGTCCGCTTGGCTTTGCTGGAGGCAGATGTTCACTATCAGGTTGCCAAAGATTTCATCGCGCGCGTGCGCGAAAAATCGCTCGGCCAGGAAGTGCTGCGGAGCATTTCTCCAGGTCAGCAAATCGTCAAGATCTTCCACGACGAGCTGACCGCTTTGCTCGGTGGCGACGCTCAGCCTCTGACACTTTCAGCGCCTGCTCGCATTATGCTGATCGGGCTTCATGGTGCGGGCAAAACTACGTCGGCCGCCAAGTTGGCCAGCCTTCTGAAAAGACAGGGCAAAGCGCCTCTCTTGTTTGCGCTAGATTTGCACCGACCGGCCGCAATCGATCAGCTCGCTACGTTGGCGACACAGGTTGGAGTGCCGGTTTTTCGCCCCGCTCCTGGTGAAACGGATTTGCTGCCGGTTGGAGCAGCCGGTTTGAAATGGGCCGAATCGCAGACTGGAAATGTTCAGATTTTTGACACTGCCGGTCGCCTGGAAATCGATCAAGTGCTGGTTGCTGAATTGAAGCGGCTCCGGGATTTCTTGCAGCCGCAGGAAGTCCTTCTGGTTTGCGATGCTGCTACCGGACAACAGGCGGTGACTGTAGCCACCCATTTTCATGAGGCGCTCGGACTAACCGGACTAATCCTGACGAAACTAGATGGCGACGCCCGCGGAGGTGCCGCGCTCTCGCTCCGAGAGGTTACACAGCAACCGATCAAATTTGCCGGTGTCGGCGAGAAGATTGATCAATTCGAACCGTTCCATCCGGAGAGAATGGCAGGAAGAATTCTCGGAATGGGTGACGTAGTCGGGCTGGTCGAGCGCGCCGCGGAAGCGATTGACGTGGAAGAAGCGGCCCGACTCGAGAAAAAATTGCGAACCGCTTCGTTCGATTTTAACGATTTTCTTGCCCAGTTCAAGATGTTGCGTCGGATGGGATCTTTGGAAAATATTCTTGGCATGCTCCCTGGGATGAGTAATGTGAAGGGCTTTTCCGTTGACGAAAAGCAGCTGAAGCGAGTGGAGGCAATTGTCCTCTCAATGACTCCGGGCGAGAGAAAGCAGCCCGACATCCTCAATGCGAGGAGGCGTCAAAGAATAGCTCGTGGCAGTGGAACCTCTGTCTCGGAAGTAAACACGGTTCTTCAGCGATTTAATCAGATGAGGAAGCTGATGAAGAATTCCGGACAGCTGAAGAAGATGATGGCCCAGGTCCCAGGGGCTAAACCTTTTAGAAGATAACGGACGAGCGGGACCTCGTTCATAAATTAATCTATGGCAGTTGCGATTAGACTGAGGCGAGAGGGTACCAAGAATCGCCCTTTTTACCGGGTAATTGTCGCGGACAAACGAAGCCCCCGCGACGGCAAATTTATTGAAGTGATCGGCAATTACGATCCGAGAAAATCGGGCGAAAACTACGAGATCAATTTGGATCGCGCCGATTATTGGGTGAAGAATGGCGCCCAACCGAGCGAGACCGTTGCCAGTATGATTCGTAAGGCTCGCAAAAAACTTGTTGCCGCTCCCCAAGCCTGATTCGTGTTGTGGAGAACTTCTTGGAGTTCGTAATCCAGCACCTGGTGGAAGCACCAGACGAAGTGTTGGTAACGAAAATTGAACAAGGCACCAAGATCCTGTTCAAGATAGAAATGCGGCGATCGGATGTGGGGAAAGTCATCGGGCGCAATGGGCAGACGATCACCGCAATGCGCAATCTTCTGAACGCGGCGGCAGCTAGAACCGGTCACCAGGCGGTTCTGCAGATTGTCGATTGAGTCGGTAGGGATACGCTCCCGATTTCGCGAAGTTGGATCACGGCGGGTATATCTGATGGGTCCTATGCGACTCATAGGACCTATAAGGACGTGCGCGATCTATGCTGAATTAGCCAAGCAGGCCGCAATGAAACCTCGGAAGAGCGGGTGAGGAGCGTTCGGTTTAGAAAGAAATTCTGGATGGAATTGGCAGGCGACAAACCAGGGATGGTCTCGTAATTCAATCATCTCCACTAGTCGGCCATCGGGGCTGGTCCCGCTCACCACGAGGCCTTTTTCTTCCATCATTGCCCGGTAGCCCAGATTAAATTCGTAACGGTGACGATGCCGTTCCATCGCTTGCTTTGCTCCATAGAGCTTGTGGGCCAATGTGCCTGGCATGATCATGGTCGGCCAGCTCCCGAGCCGCATGGAAGCTCCTTTGTTGCGGACTTCCTTTTGCTCTTCCAATAGGCAAATCACTGGATCGGCTGCATTGTCATCAAACTCGGTACTGTTGGCTCCTTTCAAACCGCAGACATCGCGCGCAAATTCGATGGTGGCGACCTGCATGCCCAAGCAAAGGCCCAGATAGGGGATCCGGTGCTCGCGCGCGTAGCGGCAAGCGACAATTTTACCTTCGACCCCGCGATCACCGAATCCGCCCGGAACGATGATTCCGGCTACGGCACCGAGGAATTTAGCAGGATTATGATTTTCAAAATCTTCGGAATCGAGCTTTAAGATTTCTACTCCGCAGTCGTTGGCTGCTCCGGCGTGAGTGAGCGATTCGTAAATGCTCTTGTAGGCGTCCTGGAGATCAATGTATTTGCCTACCACAGCCACTTTCAGCTGCTTGCGGGGATGAACAACGCGCTGAACAAACTTACGCCATTCGGACATATTGGCCGGAGGAGTATCAAAGCGGAGGAGCCGGCAGATAGTTTCGTCCAGTTTTTCATCCTGCAGAGTGAGTGGGAGTTCGTAAATGGTGTGTTCTACATCTCTTACTTCCACCACCGCAGGAAGTGGGACGTTACAAAACATGGATAGCTTTTGTCGCACCTCGAGTTCCAGCGGCCATTCCGTGCGACAAAGAAGAACGTTCGGGTACAGGCCGATCTCTCGTAGCTTTGCGATGCTCTGCTGAGAAGGTTTTGTCTTCAATTCGCCGGCAGCTTTGATGTAAGGCACCAGCGTTACATGCATGATCACTACGTTATCAGGACCGACCTCCAGCTGGAATTGACGAATTGCCTCCAGGAAAGGTAGACCCTCAATGTCGCCCGTCGTACCGCCGATCTCAGTGATAATCACGTCGGCTGGATGCTCGTTCGCCATTCGGGTAATCCGTCCCTTGATCTCGTCGGTTACGTGGGGAATCACCTGAACCGTCTTTCCCAGGTAATCACCGCGTCGTTCCTTGGCCAAGACGGTTTCGTAAACCTGTCCGCTGGTCACGTTATTGGCTCGGGAGAGGACGGTATTGGTAAAACGCTCGTAGTGACCCAGATCAAGGTCGGTTTCGGCTCCGTCACTCAAGACGTAAACCTCGCCGTGCTGGAAAGGGCTCATCGTACCCGGATCCACGTTGAGATAGGGATCGAATTTCTGCATGATGACCCGAATCCCTCGGTGTTCCAGCAAAGTGCCCAAAGCCGCCGCCGCCAATCCTTTGCCCAATGAACTAACCACGCCTCCTGTTACAAAAATGTATTTCATTTCACTCTGGTGCCGGCCCGGGGGTGCCGACGTTGGCACACCTCATGGCCACGATCATCGGCCGGCCGGAGCTGCAGAGGTGCCGCCATCGCTTAAAATTTGACGTTCGATCGCACTGGCATCCTCCGGCGTGTCCACACCGATCGAACCGCTCTTTGAAATAACGACGCGAATCTTCATGCCATTTTCCAGTGCGCGCAACTGTTCGAGCTGTTCCGTCACCTCCAGGGGGCTCGGCGTCAACCGGACAAATTCTAACAACGCTCTGCGACGATATCCATACAGGCCAAGGTGTCGAAGCCAGCCCGGCCCATTTTCCGAGCGAGCGAACGGAATTTTGCTCCGCGAAAAGTAAAGGGCCGAGCCCTCTCGATCTACCACCACCTTGACAATGTGTTCGCTCTCGGCTTCCTGTGGAGATACCGGTGTCGCGGCGGTGATTAGGTCCATCTTCGGATCGCGCTGTATTTTCTTGACTAGTCGACGCAACAGCTGCGGATCGATGAGCGGCTCGTCTCCCTGAACATTAAATATAAGGGAAGCCTTCATCTTTTTTGCCACTTCCGCGATGCGATCGGTGCCGCTCTTGTGTTCGGCTGCGGTAAGGGCAACCTCGGCGCCAAACTGGAAAGCTGCTTCTACGATGCGCATGTCGTCGGTGGCGATGATGACTTGATCGAAAACTTTGGCCTCGAGGCAACGAGACCAGACATGCTGGATGAGAGGTTTGCCGGCAATGCCGTGTAATGGTTTTCCGGGAAAGCGGGTCGATCCCCAACGGGCCGGAATGATGGCGACGACCCTGCTCATGAGCGAAGGTTGTACCTGAGCGACCAGCGTTGAATCAAGCTCTTGCTGCGCACTTTCAGTGCGATGACAGATGACAGACGACAAATAGCAGATTGGCTACTTTCGATTTTGATAGCGGAGAACGCTCCCAAAGCGGTCCTTAAAGAAAGCCGGCCAATAGCAGAAATCGTAGATAGTCGCAGCTATTTGCTATCTGCTATTTGTCATCTGTCATCGCGCCGAAGGCGCGCAGGACGAGTTCCACTGCTTCCGGGAAGCTTTTCGCACTCCACACCCGTTCCTGAGGTTCTTTTTCCTTTGTCCCGATCAAAACCGTTGCTTTCACACCGGCTCGAATTCCAGCCTCGATATCGGATTCACTGTCTCCGATCAGAAAACAAGAGGCTAGATCCAGGCCCAAGTCGTGAGCTGCCTCGATTAACATTCCGGGTCCAGGTTTTCTCCGATCAGTGGCTTCGTCGGGATGGTCTCCACAGAAATAGGTGGCATCAATGATGTCAGGTCCGACCTGCCGCTCGAAAGCGGCTTGAACTTTCCAAAATGTCTCCTCTGCGAAATAACCGCGGCCGATCCCACTCTGGTTGGTGACAATTACCAGCGCGAATCCGTGCTCCCTTAATTTTCTGAGCGACTGGGACACGCCCGGCAGAATCTGTACTTTGGCCGGATCAGCACAATAAGGAGCGTTGTGCATGAGGGTACCATCGCGATCGAGGAATACTGCCTTAGCGAGGCCCATGATGATTATAAGAGGAGAAGACGTCTTTTAGCTCTTGTGGCGTGACCGTGGCCGTCCCGAACTTTGCCACCACGACACTGCTGGCATAGTTAGAAATCTCGGCAGCTTCCACCGCGGTTGCACCGGAAAGCAGCGCCAGCGTATAGAACGCAATCGCGGTATCGCCAGCTCCCGATAAATCGTAAACCTCTCTCGCTCGCGAAGGAATGTGGTACGGAGATCTCTCCGGGGTAAACAACATCATTCCTTGGTCGCCGAGGGTAATAAGAAGTTGTTTAGGGCCCCAGATCTTGAGCAGTTTTACACCTATCGCGAGAAGTGCCTGATCTTTGGTCGGATGTTCCGCTGGTTCCTTCCACGGTTCGTTTGCAGCGGAAAAGGCCTCGGTCCGATTTGGCTTAACTGCCGTAATTCCTCTCCATTGAAGTTGATTTCGCGGGTTCGGGTCCGCGGTAACTGTCTTTCCGGCGGCGAGCACGGCAATCTTATCAATGAACGATTGTTGCAAAAAACCTTTTCCGTAGTCTTCCAGAATAATGGCATCAATCTGAGGAAGCAGTTGTTTGATTGTCTCGATGCACGCGTCTTCGATTTCTTCGCTGAGAGCCCAGGCCCGCTCTCGGTCAACCCGGACAACCTGTTGTTGGCGGGCAATGATTCGTGTTTTGACAATTGTTTGGAATGTCGGAGCGACCTGGACGGTTTCCTGACGAATGCCGGTTTCCTCGAGGATCTTGCGAAGCTTCGTCCCAGCAATGTCATCCCCGATCAAACCCATAACGTACGCTTGCGTGCCGCACTCACGCACATTACGGGCCACGTTAGCGGCACCTCCGGGGTAGTACGACTCCCGAAGTACCTCGACTACTGGAACTGGTGCTTCCGGAGAGATGCGAGAAACGCGCCCCCAGATAAATTCGTCTAACATCAAATCACCGACCACCAGCACCCGTTTGCTTGGGAACTGATCCAGGATTTCGTCTAATCGGCTTAAATTCATCGAAAATCCTTTGGTCTGGAGAGATGGTAGCGCTGCTCGCCCAGGTCAAGCTAAACTCTCTTAGCGTGAGCGAGTTGAGCTGTGGGAGCTAACAGTCGCCTCGCGTCATTCGGCGTTTGCTCAAAATGCAGTTTGCTTTTAGGCTGGGCCCGATATTTCGAGAGCAAGGCGTCTAAAAACGGGAGATTTTAGCCGCTTACCGCCAAAAGCAAACCGATTTCGCCTCCCGACTGTTTTCTCTAAGAAAGATGAAAAGAATTCTTTTTCCATTGGTTATTATGATGGCGACGGCTCTTCCCCAATTGGCAGCAGCTGACGCACCAGCTCGGCAGATCGATCTGAACCGTTTCCCCGCGACGAAATTGGACGATATCGTTGTGCCTCTGCCAAGTGAGGTTTTCAATGTCTTAGATAAACTAGGCACACCCGACTGGCGCGGTGAACTGCGTAACCCGAACATAAACAATCGAGGCGAGCGAGCGCAGATCGCCCTGTTGCTTGGCTCAGTGGTGGCCGAAGGTTTTGTTGCGGTCGAAGCGACCGATCGGGAGCGAGTAAAGCAAGTTGGTCGTGACGTGTTGCAGCTCGCACGTGCAATCGGGGTCGAAAAAACGGTTTTAGCTCGAACCAACTCGATTTTGACTAAAGCAGATTCGGACGATTGGGTGGGCGTTCGCCGCGAACTGGATGGCGCGCTTTCTGATGTAAAAAATGCGATGATCCAGTTGCGGGATGACCAGTTGGCCCATCTGGTCAGCCTGGGTGGATGGCTACGAGGAACCGAGGTGCTCACGTCGATTGTCGGCAAGAGTTACTCAGCCGACGGTGCTGATTTATTGAATCAGCCCGATCTCCTGAAGTACTTTCAAGAAAGACTAGCTGGGATGCCGCCGCGGCTACGGAACAATCAATTGGTCAGCAAGGTTCAGAAGAGCCTGGATGAAATTTCTCCACTCATCAATCAGAAGATCACACCGGCTTCCGTGAAGCGAATTCACGATATAACCGGAGATGTAGTGAAGGCGATTAATTCTAAGGCTTGAGAGCACTTGTGAGACGATTATTCATTGCGATCGGCGTTCTAGCGGCGCAGGCGGCGGCTTATGCGAGTGTGGATGACGCGATTTCTCGGGCGATGGAGGCGATGGATCCCTATGTGAAACAGGGGTACGTGGTTCGCCAAGACGAGTGGGGCGGAGATTTGGGCGTCAAACAGCAACAGGCAATCACTCACACTTTGTTCAAGGGAAATGATTATTGGTTTTGCATGGGAACCGATGTGGAAAATGCCCGCGTCTCGATCCACGTTTACGATTCTCGAGGCAAACTGGTTGAGAATGACGCCTGGCAAAAAGGCCATTTTGCAGCCGCGCGGGTTATTGCTCCCGCCACTGGTACTTATTACATCATCGTGGAGGTCATTTCCTCGCCATTCGAACGCACCCATTGGGCGATGGTGTACGGGTACAAATGAGCGCATCCAAGACAGGTAGCCGATCGTCCCACTCTTTCTCCTGGTTTGGTGAAAGTAAGGAGTTGTCGACCGCATTTAATCCTTGCTTTGCTTCGAGTTCGGTTTCCGATACACGGTAAGTTCTGCGTTAATCATCGTGAGAACTACTGCACATCGATGAGCTATTTTTACCGGAGCGTCACGATCTTATAGGACACGAGATGGTGGAGTCAGAAACGCTTCAATTTGAGAATGGGCGGGCGCTGCAAAACCTGTATGCGAACGATCTCCGACTCTTGCAGGCGCTGGAAGAGAAGCTCGATCTCAAAGTCACCACCAGAGATGGGTGGCTAAGACTCGAAGGAGAGCGCAACAACATCGAGAAGGCTCGCCAGCTCTTTAGTCAGCTCGAGGCAGCCCGACAACGGGGTATGCAGATTCACCGACATGAATTCCAATATGCTCTCGACGTCGTAAGTGGCAGATCGCAAGAATCATTGGGTCAACTTGCCAAAGTGCAGATCCTTGGTTCGAGCAGGCGAACGCCGATCAGTCCGAAGACTAGTCAGCAGCTCACCTATGTCCAAGCAATTCAGGCATGCGATATTGTCTTTGGCATTGGCCCAGCCGGTACCGGAAAGACCTATTTGGCCATGGCAATGGCCGTGGAAGCATTGAAGCGAGAGACCGTTAAGCGTGTCATTTTGACTCGCCCGGCTGTTGAGGCGGGTGAAGCACTCGGCTTTCTTCCGGGCGATCTCCAGGAGAAAATCTTTCCGTATTTGCGCCCCCTCTATGATGCGTTGTATGATATGATTTCGGCTGAGGAAATTCAGAAATTTATGGATCGGGGGGTAATCGAGATCGCTCCGCTCGCTTATATGCGCGGACGGACTCTCAATGATGCCTTTGTCATCCTGGATGAAGCGCAAAATACCACCAGAGAACAAATGTTCATGTTTCTCACCCGCCTGGGAGCGGACTCCAAGTGCGTGGTCACCGGCGATCAGACGCAGATCGATCTTCCGCCGAATAAGACGTCCGGATTGATCGAGGCGCTGCAAGCACTGCGAGGAGTCACAGGTATCGAGTTTATCGAATTCTCAGAACGCGACGTGGTGCGGCATTCGCTTGTGAAATCGATCATTAATGCCTACAAAGCGTTCAGGGAGAAACAAGGACCGTCCTCGCGGTAGCGTGCAAACAAGCTAAACTAGAATTGTCAAAGGGTATGTTTGGATCACAGGACAGAAAGCGGTTGGTCAAAAAAGGACTTGCTTGCAATAAGCAAAGGCGCAAGTCGACGCAGAAGGAGTGGGTCCGCAAGCTTGAGTCAAACCCATGGGTCAAAACCGGAATGTTTGTCGCCTTCGTTCTGGTACTGGGTCTTCTGATATTTTCTCGAGAACACCCGGAACCTGCGAAATATTTCCTCATTGGTCTACTGGTGTTCATCATAGCGTTGGCCCAACTCTGGATCAATTTCCCCGAAACCTTTCATAAGAATTCGCGGATTGCTTTGGTTTTTGGGGTCATGCTCCTCCACCTGTGTGTCGCGAAGCTGATCATGGTATTTTGCAGCGATCCGCACGGAGCATTGCGACCCGAAGTCGGGGTACTACTCATTCCCTATGCTTTGGCGCCGCTCGTGCTGTCAGTGCTTCTAGGCAAGAACTACGGCATCTATGCGGCTGTCTTCGTCAGTCTGTGGAGCTCTATTCTCTTTCGCGGGGTTGACGCGGTTTTGCTGGTGATGTCCCTCATTAGCGGCTTCATCGCTGTATTCGTCACAATTCAAGTACGCAGACGAAGCCGTCTTTTGCGCGCCGGCTTTTATGTTGGATTGGCTACCTGGCTGCTCGCGGTGTCGTTTGGAATCATCTCTATTTCCTGGTTGCAATTGCCGGACATGGACTGGGGCATGTTCGGAAAGCAATCTCTCGCCGCGATCTTAAACGGCATGTTGACCGGAATGGCGGTGGGCGGCGCTTTGCCGCTTTTGGAGTCACTTTTTCAAATCACCACGGACATGTCCTGGCTGGAGATGGCAGATCGTAACCATCCAGTTCTTTTGCGCCTTAGCCTCGAGGCTCCCGGTACCTGGCACCACAGCGACGTGGTGGCCGACCTCGCAGAGGTTGCGGCCAATCGAATCGGCGCCAATGGAACAATGTGCCGCGCTTGCGCCTATTTTCATGACATTGGCAAGCTCGTAAAGCCAAACTACTTCTCGGAAAATATTATCGGGGACGAAAACCCGCACGATGATTTGGCCCCGACAATGAGCGCGCTGATCATCATCGCTCATGTAAAAGAAGGCGTTGATATCGCCCTAAAATATGGGCTGAACCAAAAAGTAATCGACGTTATCCAGCAGCATCATGGGACTTCTTTGGTCAGCTATTTTTACAAACGAGCGTTGCAACAACAGCGGGATGCACGGGAAGGCGGCAAGATCATGAATATTCGGGAGGAGGATATCCCGGAGGTACGTGAGGAGAGCTTCCGCTATAGCGGACCTAAACCCCAATTCAAAGAAAGCGGAATTATTAGCTTGGCCGATGCCGTGGAGAGCGCGTCCCGCAGTCTGGATAAGCCAACACCGCAAAAAATTGAGCAATTGGTGAACGAAATTGTGAATAAGCGGATTGCCGAGGGCCAGTTGGACGAATGCGATTTAACTTTGAAGGAGATTCGAGCAATTTCCGAGACTTTCCGGTTCACATTGCAAAACATGCTGCATACCCGGATCAAGTATCCCAAGGACGAGGAGAAGGCCGAGCAAGAGTCCCGCCGGTTGCGTAATCTGCCGCCGGCATCGGCAGCCTGATGCCCGAAATTTCGTTGCTGAATCGGCAGCGTGCGAGAACAATCAATTCTCAGCTGTTTTCCCGATTTGCGCAATGCGCTTTGGAAGAAGTGGAGGCGGTTGAGCGAACCGCTTTGCCTGCGGAAATTGTAGCTGTCCTGGTTTCCGACCGACGAATCTCGGCCATTCATCTCCAGTTTATGCAGATCGCTGGCCCGACCGATGTAATTACTTTCCACCATGGCGAGATAATCATCAGTGTCGAAACTGCGGATCGCCAGGCAAGCCAACTCGGCAAGGAGCTATTTGAGGAACTCTGTCTCTATCTGGTTCACGGACTCCTTCATCTGGCAGGATACGACGACGCTACTGATTTCGGTTTTCAAGAGATGGACCGGCTGCAGCAAAAACTGATGCGACGACTGAGTGCGACTTTCTGCAAAGGGTCGCGAAAACAAATTTTGAACAAAAGCTCAAAGAGATCTCAAAGAAACAGAAACTAGATCTTGATCAAGGCATAGGTCAGATGGCCGTATCTTTTGAACAATGGTCTCGTTGTTTGGGCATCTTTATTGGCGCCCTCCGGCCCCTTCTTTTTGAGGCTTACAATCTGGCGGCTGCGCATGAGCGCTAAGCTAAAAGTCGTTGATGACTCCCGAGGTGCTCGCGAGGCCCATCATGGCGAAGCCTTGGCGTTTGGCGTTGTCGGTTCCCATCGTGTCGGAGGGCGCGTCGCTTGCGACGCCCGGAAACAATCCAGCGGAAGGATTCGCCTCTTGTCCCGAGCCACCTGGTTCAACACCCCTCTGGTATGGCTGACTTTTTTGTGTAAATCGTCAAGAACAGGTAGCGGGAGAGGACTCAACGAGGGAAGATGCTTTCTTTTGCTAACGATTATAACAATATAGGAGCGAGTTGTATAGGATATGTCTTAACCTTTACAATTGCATTCATGATCAGGGGCTGTTTCCGGGCGTCGCAAGCGACGCACCCTCCGACACAATGGGAACCGGCAACGCCATACCGCCCATGCGCCCAGCATTACTCCTTGGGAGTGATAACGTCCGGAATTGCGCTGCCGATCGCAGGGCGGCTGCCGCCAATCTTGCTCTCGACATTCCTCAGCTCCCGAATCCGTTCCAGCACCGGCGGGTGAGTGAAGTGCAATCCGACCAGTAGTGGATGCGGTGTCAAATTCGAAAGACTGTCTTTGCTAAGTTTCTTCAAGGCGAAGATCAACGCTGCTGGTTCGCCGGTCGACTCGCCAGCGAAACGATCCGCTTCAAATTCGTGACGGCGACTCAAATAATTCAGCACCACCCCTAAGATGATCGCGAGCGGTTGCACCAGCAGAGAAAAGAGTGCGAACCCAACATAGTAAGAATGATGCGTGACTCCGAACGCGGCGTACAGTTCGGGTCGAGAAAGACAAAGGGACGCCAGAACAAACAAGAAACAAAGATTCATTTGCGCGAAAACAAAATGCTGGATCACGTGGCGATGTTTGAAGTGGCCTACTTCATGAGCCAGCACCGCGATCAGCTCCGGGACCGAATGATTTTCAATGAGCGTATCGAAGAGCGCGATTCGTTTGTTCTTACCGAAGCCGGTAAAAAAGGCATTTGCCTTCGATGAACGACGCGAGCCGTCGATGACCAGAAGGTCGCGGAGCGGGAATTCTTGTTTGTGACAATAGGCCAAAATGCCTTCCCGTAACGGTCCTGCCGGCAAGGGAGAAAACTTGAAGAAGAGCGGCAGAATAAGCGTTGGGGAGAGGTACATCAGCAGAATCGAAACCGTTGCTGTGATTATCCAGGCCACGGGCCAAATCTGGAGACCAAAGCGTTCCAAGAGATTGAGCACAATGGTGAGAAAACCGACCATGAGCAAGGCGGCCAGCGCCCAACCCTTCAGTCGATCGAGCACAAAAGTTTTCAACGTGGCACGATTAAACCCGAACCGTTGTTCGATCACAAAGGTCGCGTATGCCTCAAAGGGAAGCTCCAGAAGTTCTCTGGCCATCCCTAAAACTCCCAAATAAAGTATTCCCGTGACGATTGGCCCTTGATGCATGCTTCTCAACCAGATATCAAGTCGCTCGAAACCGCCCAGACTCCAAAAGAGCAGCAGGCAGACAAGATCGAAAGTAGCGGAGACTAATTCAAATCGGGTTTTCATTCGAAGATAGCGCTGCGATTCCCGATATCGGTCCGGTTCATAAATTCCGGCAAATTCCGCTGGCACTTGGTCTCCTAAGTTTTTTACGTTTAGGATCTTGGCCAGCGAATCCAAGAGGTAATACCCGATTAGGCAGCAAAGGATGAATGCGGCTACCATTTCAAAATCAGCTAACAAAACTGCGGCCTGGAAATTGGCTCAAGGGAATATTGGATTCCAGTTCTTCTCTTAGGTGGAGAACGGAAACTGCAAAATACCACAGATTGCAATTGCAAAATACAAAGCACTTGCGCTTGACTGATCGGTTTAGTAGATTGTCTGGTTAAATGAAGCAATGCGAGTCAAAGCTCAAACTCCTGCGAACCGCCCACGAGCTCATCTGGCGTCAAAGCTATGGCTCGGTCGGTGTTGACCAGATTTGCGAGCAATCTGGGGTAAAAAAAGGAAGTTTTTACCATTTCTTTCGATCTAAATCTGAATTAACGGTCGCGGCCTACGAGTATCATTGGGAGCAGCTTCGAGCTGCTCTGGATCGGGCCTTTTCTGTGCAAAAGACTCCGCTTGAACGACTTGATTCGTATTTTAACCACATATATCAAAACCAAAAAGAGCGCTACGAGCGAGTTGGCCGATTGCTCGGATGTCCCTTCGTTTCGCTTGGATGCGAACTGAGCACACAGGACGAAAGCATCCGAAAAATGGCTCAAGAGATCAGCCAGGGTAAATGTCGTTACTTGGAAGCGACTCTTCGGGACGGCATTGAGCGCGGCGACATCCCTCCTAGAGATCCGCAGATTCTGGCTCGAGAGCTGCATTCGTATCTGGTTGGGATCGTACAAGAAGCGAAAATCGCAAACGATCTGCGGGTCCTCGACCGTATGCGGCCCGGTGCCTATCGAATGCTCGGTTTGGGTGAGCCTGAGCTCGTTTCCTGACCAGCGGATCAGCTAATTTTTCGGCTCTGTGGATTGATCTTCGCTCGATTTTCTTCCGATCTGTTCGATCGTGCGTCATAATTCATACTGGGTACTGGCGTTCGACATCTACCCGAACGCGAGAATTACAACACACGAAAGCGATTTTATGACACTACAACCACTGTATGTAGCATCGTCGAATAACGAGGTCGCGCCGACATGGACCTAGAGCTGAGGGGTAAAACGGCTTTGGTAACCGGTTCCACTGCTGGAATCGGTTTTGCCATTGCACAGGGACTAGCTCGCGAAGGAGCGCGAGTGATCATCAGTGGTCGAAACGAGGAGCGGGTAAACGCTGCGGTCGATGCGATCAAGCAAAAGCATGGATCCACGGAAATAGAAGGGTTCGCCGGGGATCTCAGCCTGGCAGATGTTGCCACCAAATTGACCGCGCTATACTCCGACCTCGATATATTGATTAATAATCTCGGCATTTTTGAACCGAAACCATTCGTGGAGATTACCGATCAAGAGTGGATGCATTTCTTCGAGGTGAATGTTCTCTCTGGCGTAAGGTTAGCCCGTTTTTACCTTCCCCGAATGCTGAAGAAGGATTGGGGAAGAATTGTCTTCATCTCGAGCGAGTCAGCGCTGCAGATCCCGGCAGAAATGATCCACTACGGCACGACCAAGACCGCCCAATTGGCAGTCTCTCGTGGACTTGCTGAACTCACCGCCGGATCGGGCGTTACTGTGAATGCAATCTTGCCAGGGCCAACTGCTTCGGAAGGAGTGAGTGAGTTTGTGGATCGGCTCTCCAAACAGGCAAATCAATCGGCGGCCGATTTCGAAAAGCAATTTTTTGAAAAGATGCGCCCAACCAGTTTGCTGAAGCGCTTTGCCTCAACTGAAGAGGTCGCCAACCTGGTTGTTTACGTCTCCAGCGCGGCGGCGTCAGCTACCAACGGAGCTGCGTTGCGGGTAGATGGCGGAGTAGTGCGCACCATTGCTTGAAGCCCGCGGGAAACGATTAATCCACCCCGATGGATCATCCGGATTCTACCCAGTTCATTGATCGGCCGGGATCGCTCAAGTCACAGCAGGCCGGTATTTCAATTCACCACACTTTTGAGCCCGGTGATCTGGGTCAGCTCATATTGATCCATGGAGTCCAGAATTTCCGAGACTACGGATTCAATGCGGTGCACGAGGCGTACTGCGCAAAGATTGCGGCTGATTTCATTCTTTCCACCGCGAGCGATCGGTCAAAGATTTGGTTAGCCAAACAGAAAGGAACTGTGGTCGGTTCGGTCTTTATCTTCGAGCAGCCGAAAAACCAAGCACAGCTTCGATTGTTATTTGTGGATGTGTCGGTCCGGGGCGGTGGGCTCGGACGCTGGTTGGTCGAAGAGTCAGTCCGCTATTGCTGCACGGCCGGTTTTCGCACGATATTTCTATGGACGGTGCGCGGTCTCGACCGGGCGATCTCTATCTATTCTTCTCTTGGATTCAAAGAAGCCGAGGCCATAAAGACCTTCGCTTGGGGTCGGGAGAGTGTGGAGGTGCGGTATGAGTTGGCGCTGAACTGAGAGACTCAACCGGAGGCGGCGAAGAAGGTTTTTGAACAAGGAGATCACAAAGATTTCAAAGAGGGGATTCCGATTTTTGCCGAGCCCTCGGATTTCTTCGAAGCTAAGGCGATTTGATCCCATGTCTGGATCGAGTAACTACCTTCTTTGTACTACAGGGAGTCCGAATCTTGTTTTTTTGCGAGGAAGTTTGATCATGGCTTTGGTTAGGCGGCAAGGCGAGTGAGTTGGTCGATATCGGCGCGTCTTGCGGCCAACAGCGCAGTAGTAATTCTGCGGCCCTGGGAAGTCAGAACGTAACGATGGGTGCCGGCAATTTTGCGGATCAAACCGTGAGCACGCAATAAAGCGAGCTTGCGTGTAATGGCTGCTGAGCGCTTGGGGCGTTCTTTGGCGGCGGCTCTAGAAGAGCAGAGTAGCCGCGCTAAATCGCGGTTGCGCAGTCCATTGATGGCGAACTCTCCCCGATTGATTGCTTCCAGCAGTGCGCTGTCTTGGGTGGACCACGGGTTAAGCGCTCGGTAACGCCTGGCCTTGACCATGAGGGCCCGGCAAACGCTTTGAGCTTCTTGGAAAAGAGGAGTAGTTCCAGTCACACTGGCCAGCGCTTCGAGATAGCGACTGTTGGCAGCCTGACTGATCTCTGCCCGGCGATAGAGGTCGGCCACACTTCGACGTAACCTCTGCCATTTTAATTGGCCATCGGCTTGATCGCGCACCGGACGATAAACCTTAAACTCTTCGGGATGCACAATGGTCGTTTCGACCCGTAAGATAGTGCCTTCTTTATCGTAGATTTTGAGTGAGTTGCCGTTGAGGGCGTGACGCAAGCGGACCCCTTCGGGGCGCTCCTTCAGGCTGGTGGTTACTTGACCTCGGAAGTTGGCGGCCACTGTGCCGCTAGTCTCATTGACTCTCTTGCCTAAAAAGCGCAGTACATCGACACTGGCGAAGCTGCGGATAGCATGATGCAGAAAGTGCGAATAATACTTTGCCAGAGAAGCCCCATCCTTAAAACAGATGTCGGTAGCAAACTCGCTCTGAGTGGCCGACCAGTAGTAACGCTGCGCCATGGGCTGAGCGATCTCGGCATGCAGAGGATGAGCTTGGGCTAAAAGTTCATCGAGCTGCTGACTCCAGTTGGTGCACAACTGTTCATTGAGCAAAGTCTGGGCTCGGATCGGATCAGCGACTTGGACAAAACAGTTGTCGCGCTGCTCATAAGCGATCCCGGCCTGATCAAGCTGGCGCGCTAACCATTCTCTCCCATTGAGACAGATGTCGACCGTAAAAGGAAACCAGCTCTGGACTCGTACGTGCATTAATCCGAAGCTCGGATGCAGATAATAGTGATAGAGATGGAGGCATTTGCGCGTCTCCAAGACCAGCTTGAGCTTCTTGGCCCAGCGATCTAGCCAGTTCTTCCTTAGAGTGGTTGCCACCAGCAAGATAGCTCATCGGCCGACCTGCTTGTTGGGCAGCCTGATGAGCGCACGGTTTAACTCGAGTGGTTATCCCTTGAGCAAAAGACCCGAACTCTTTGAGCAGCACGCCACAGCAACCCAAATAAAGATCCATCTTTCGCGGATCAAACAGCATCCGCAAACTTCCGCGGAAACGAATCCGATCAAAGCCGCTCAGAACATGCGTGACCTGTTGGCCAAATTTGTTATAAAAACTTTCCGGAACGCCGTATGGTGTTGGTGCGGTTTGGTTT
>WNFQ01001429.1_pt1 | contig 39306 bp, 28 predicted proteins | sample 5400171 | NCBI WGS metagenome assembly WNFQ01 (sample SAMN13153356, study PRJNA577476) | soil metagenome | isolation source: 20 cm soil under Madrone tree | place: USA:California | collected 2016-06-14
ACGGAGTCGAGTTAAAAGACGTGCTTGCCCACGAGGATCCGGCAGTGGGTTCGTATCGCTTCGCTATTAGCCGGCTGATTCCGCAAATGACCCAGGTCGCGCTGCAAACGCATAAGAAAGAGTTGCTGCGCGAGACACCGAATTTCGCGAGACGGAAGTTCCTGTATCGACTTTCCCGGTCCAACTATGAAAAGGAGTGGGGCAAGAACTACGTCAAGCCGGGTCTGGGCACGCGAATTTTGTCGACCCTGCTGCGATACATCCCTGCCCACTGCGATTTCGATAACGGCCAGGCACTCATCCCTATCTCAGGAAGCGTTCGTAATACAGCCACGCTGTTGGAGGTGTTGGTCGCAATGAAAATAGCGCCGATTCCCGGATTGGATCGAGCAAGTGCCTGATTTGCTCATCGCTATCTTGATCTTGGAGCTTTTTTGTGGGATTGCGGCGCGGAAGCTTCGAGCATTAAAAGGGAACGATGGACCTGCAGCTCGCCCGAGCCGGACGTAGCCTGCGCACTTTGTGAAATAGTGGCTTCATTCGCCAGGGGCACCGAGGCGACGGACGGTTTCGGGGTGCCGCCTAAGCGTGAACCTCTATAGATACTAACTCCGGGCTGCAACGCGAAGTTCGCATGGACTTGACAACGTCTTCGGCTGTAAATCGTCCCATCATCAATGCCAGCTTGCGGTTGCTGGTTGTCTGTATTGGAGTCCGATCAATGCGCTGCACGTACTCAGAGGTACGAGTGCCAACACGATTCGTTTTCACAACAAATTTGGTAATTTTCATAATTTAACTACATCTATTCTACGCCCTGTTCCGATTCCCTGCTTGGCGTTGCACGTTGTGGGTTCGGTGGGTGCGTTCGGTGGAACCTGGGGGACGCAACCGGAACGCATGTCCTGCCCGATGTCCACGCCTGGACCTGTACGCGGAGGTCGGGAAATCCGACCACGGTTCAACGTGCGCTGCCCTCTCTAGTACAATGCCCACCATGACGATACTCACCTCGGCACTCAACCATCTAGAACAAGAACGCAACCGTCTCAGGTCTCAAATTGAAAATCTCAATAGCGCACTCTCAGCCCTGAATGGCACGAGCAACAGGGGAATACGCGCCGGAACGATGTCTGCTGCGGGTCGGGCACGGATCGCCGCCGCTCAGCGCGCCCGTTGGGCCAAGGTCAATGCTAACAAGATTGTTGCGATCAGGGCTTCGAAGCGCACAGTGTCCCCAGCGGCCCGCAGAAGAATCGCAGCAGCGCAGAAAGCACGCTGGGCGAAGTGGCGGAAAGCTCAAAAGAAGGGCTAGCTTTTGTATCTCTGCGCCGAGAGCGACGATTCGGGCTAGATCAGAAAGAGACTTCGGCGGGCGCTCCCACAAACGTAATGTTCCGCGTGCCTTCTGCCAACTTCACTACGATGGCCCGCGGAACCGGCGGCAGCACACGCGAACCGGGCGCTAGACTCAGACGCAGTGTCCTGCGCTTATCGTTCCATGTCATCTGGATGCCCATCCATTCCCCCTTGCGATAGTTGAAAGATGTGCCGTCGTCTTGGTAAAGCAGAAACGCAGCATCGCCGCCCGGGTAAATCGATATGTAGAGTGGCACATCGACCTTCTCGGCCGTGAACTGCTTCACGGGGCCGAGTGGCAGGATCGATCCCGCACGCACATAAAGAGGTATTGTTTCGAGGTCGACAGGCTTGCTGATCTCGCGACCGCCCTCGAAGCGTTCGCCAGTCCAAAAGTCGTACCAGGCGCCACGTGGCAGGTACACCGGACGCGTCGTTGCTCCTTTCTCAACCACCGGAGCCACTAGTACGTTCCGTCCCCACAAGTACTGATCACTGCACGCGACCGCCTTCGGGTCATCAGGAAACTGGAGCCACAAGGCACGCATGATCGGCATGCCCGTGGTCGCACATTCACGGACCGCGCTATACAGATAGGGCAGCATGCGGTAACGCAGTTCAAGATATTTCCGGCAGATTGGTTCTACGCGCTCATCATGCAACTGGCTGGCGTCGGGGATCGCAGCGCCGTCGTAATTCTTGATTTCGATCGGACCCGGGTCTCCCGTGTTCCAACCCCAGGGAAGGCGCAGTTTCCAGACGCGGCCGTGGCAGCGGAAGAGCGGGCAGAAGGCGCCGAATTGAAACCAACGCACATACAGCTCTGCGGTGAATTCGGGGGTTGGAACAAAACCCCCGATGTCGGTACCCCAATACGGAACGCCGCTGAGGGCTGTGTTGAGGGCAATGGGAATGTGAGTCTTCAGCGTCTCCCACGTGGAGTAAACATCCCCCGACCAGAGGAATGAAGCATAACGCTGCATGCCCGCATAGCCATTGCGATGGAGCGCATAGGGACGCTCGTTCGGCCGGTCGATCTGTGGCCCTTCCCAGTACATGCGATTGCGCACCAGCCGGGAAGCGATGTCGAGCGGATCCCCTTCATCCGGCCACCACCCGTCCACGCCGAGCGCGAAGTCTTTGCGGTGGGTATCCCAATAGCAACCTGCTGCCGCTTCGTCGAACCGTGAAAGGCTGCACCGATCATGCGCGGTTCCGTGGAGTTTGTCAGACACAATGACCACGTGCAGGACGGCCCGAAAATGCTGCTTGTGCAACTCATCCAGTACTTCCTTCGGATCGGGAAAGACTCGAGAATTCCACACAAACGAGCCGTTTTCAGCATTCCACCCAGACGGACAAAAACCGGTGCCCAGGTAGATCAGTGCATCGCAAGGCAATTTTTTCTCGCGAAAGGTGTGCGCTTCGGCGAGCACTTCCTCTCGACTGGCGAGCGTGCGGTGCGATTGCTGATAGCCGAAACTCCACAGCGGAGGCATCTCGGCGTGGCCGGTGATGCGCGCATATTCGGCCATGATCGTAGTGAAAAAATATGGCCCATCCCGAAGTTCCGATGATCCAGGGAATGGGAACCCTGCCGCCGTGGGTAGCGAGCTGGTAGCCACCTTGTCCGCTGCGCATCGGGTCGATCGTCCCGCGCCGATCGAACTGAGGACCACCCTCTCCCAAGCCAAGTAATGGTGAAGACCCAGTCGGAAAAGAGAGAACACCGCTCTTCTCGTCCCACGCGAATTGCTGGATGACATCGCCATACTCGGTTGCGGCCGCAATACTCACAGGGTGGAACCCAATCTTGAGCCGGACCTTGCCCACGGCAATCGCGTGCGCAGGCTCCGTTCGCAGCCTGGCGATGGGAGCGCCCCACGATTCCTTTACCAGAGAGCCGTTAGTCGGTATCGATCCGACCGATCCGTTCTTCACGGGGAGCATACTCAATCGAAACGTATGGGGACTGATCGGAGTGATCTGTATCTCGACCGGTTGCGGGGTGGCAGGTGGGTTTTCCCCAGCCAATCCTTCGCGCAGGGAGCTAGTCACGGCGGTAGAAGCCGCGACCAATCCTTTCAAGACATCACGGCGGTTCCACTGCCGACTCATGTTCTTCCCACACTCCGGCCCCTGCTCTCGGTGATTCCTACGACCAGGAAACACGATTGCAATTCCGGTCGCCGTAGGCTCGAGCGATTGTAGCGGAAACAGCCGAGCAGAGTAAACGTTTACCACTTTCTCCATTCGGCGGGTATAATTCGGGCTTCATTTCCGTCCGGCTGATTGAGGAGGCAACGAGCTTGCGGTGGCGAATCGCTGTTCTGATCAGTGCTGCGATCGCCATCAGTTACCTCGATCGTCAAACCCTGCCGGTTGCAGTCAAGGCAATCAGCAGAGACATTCCGCTCACCAACGAGCAGTTCTCCACCCTCCAGTCGGCGTTCCTGTTCGCCTATGCATTGATGTATGCCGGGGGCGGGAAGCTGGTCGATGTCCTCAGAACGCGCCGTGGGTTCACCGTGATCATGCTGTTCTGGTCCATCGCGTGTGCGAGCCATGCGCTAGCCACTGGTTTCCTGATGTTGGCCACCAGCAGATTCCTTCTTGGCGTGGGTGAAGGCGGTGGTTTCCCCGCCGCTACTCGCGCGGTGGCGGAATGGTTTCCGACTAGAGAACGGGCAACCGCCATGGGAATCATCAACGCAGGTACGGCCGTGGGAGCCGTGATCGCTCCTCCCCTGATCGCGATCGTTTTGGCTTACACCAACTGGCGGTGGATCTTCGTCCTCACAGGAGGATTCGGCTTGCTCTGGGTTTTGTGGTGGAGCTTATCGTACGGTGCTCCGAAAGAAGAGCCAGGTCCGATGGAGGTGAACACGAGGGCGACGCCTGGATTGACTGCAGACTCTACAAAGGACCTCCCATGGACTCACCTTCTTCGTCTCCGCGAAACCTGGGGACTGATGACCGCCAAGTTCCTGAGTGACGCAGCGTGGTTTTTCTACCTGTTCTGGCTGCCAAAATATCTGTACGACGCTCGAGGTTTTGACATCAAGGCGGTGGGCACATTCGCATGGATGCCCAGCGCGGGTGCCGGGGTAGGTTGTCTGCTGGGAGGAGCGTTTTCCAGCTATTTGGTGCGTCGTCACTTCTCCCTCGGGATAGCGCGCAAACTGGCGCTCGGGATGAGCGCGGTACTTTTGCCATTTGTCATTCTCATCCCACATGTTCCTGTGTCCTGGGCGATCACGCTTTTCTGCCTGGCATACTTCGGACAGCAGTCCTGGTCGACTCTCGTGATGGTTCTACCCGCAGATCTTTTTCCCCAAGGTGTTGTCGGTTCAGTCGCGGGATTGGTTGGTTTCGGAGGAGCCATGGGCGGGATTGTTTTCGGACAGCTCGTCGGGTACCTGCTGGACCACGGTTTCGGTTATGGCACGGTTTTTGGTATAGCAGGCACGCTCCACATCTTTGCGTTTGTGATAATTCTCGTTGCCATTCCCGTCGTGCTGCCTTTGAGCTTGGAGGGGAAATTGAGTTACGAGGGCGTTCCATGAGAATCACAGAGATTCGCACTCGCGTCCTGCGCTGGCGCGGCAAAACCGTTGCACTGCCTCCCCATTTCTGTACCAATCCGATGGACTTGATGGAACTGACCGAGGGTTCCATGCAGACGTTTACCTTTCACGGCTGGCTAGTGGTCGAGGTCTTCACCGACGATGGGCAGGTAGGTTTGGGGAACGCGGCGCTCGCGCCCCAGGTCACGAAACAGGTCATTGATCTCTACCTGAAGCCTTTGCTGATCGGTCGGGACCCGTGGGATCTCGAGCGTCTGTGGCAACACATGTATCGCAAGACCATGGCATTCGGCCGCAAAGGAATCGGCATGGTGGCGATCAGCGCACTGGATATCGCGCTCTGGGACCTGCTCGGCAAGTCCGCTAAACAACCCGTCTATCGCTTGCTCGGCGGGCGGACGAAAGCGCGTATTCCGGTTTACGCATCCCGACTTTACAGCGTGGAACTCAGCGAACTTGCAGCGGAAGCCGCACGTTACAAACAGGAAGGCTACCAAGCCATGAAGTTGCGCTTCGGATGGGGGCCCGTGGATGGCGCTCGCGGAATGCAGCGGAATGTGGAACTGGTCAAAGCCGTCCGGGACACCGTCGGCGACAGCATCGATGTAATGGCCGACGCGTATATGGGTTGGACGCTCGACTACGCCAAGCGGATGCTGCCACTGCTGGAACCGTTTCATCTGAGGTGGCTGGAAGAGCCTGTCATCCCCGATGACATCCAGGGGTACGCTGAGTTGAAGTCCTACGGACGAATCCCGATTGCGGGGGGCGAACATGAATTCACTCTCCACGGATTTCGTGATTTGCTGGAAGCTCGTGCTCTGGACTACATCCAGTTCGATACCAATCGCGTGGGCGGTATTACGCAGGCGCGCAAGATCGCCGCGCTTGCGGAGGCCTATTCCGTCCCGGTAATTCCTCATGCCGGCCAGATGCACAACTACCACGTGGTTATGGCCAGTTTGAATTCTCCGATGGCAGAGTACTTTCCCATCGTCGACATGGAAGTGGGCAATGAGCTGTTCTGGTACATCTTCCAGGGTGAGCCCAAGGCAAAGGATGGCTGCATTGATCTCGATGCCAACACTCCGGGCCTTGGACTGACTATCAACACAGGCCTCGAGCAGTTCGAGGTGATCGAATAAGCACTCAGTGATTCAATGACACGACTCATCCAGATTAAGAAAGGCAATCGTCGGAGCGTGGCGATGGTCGAGGAGCCCACCGTGCGCTTGTTGGATCACTGCTCCTCGATCTATGAACTGGCTGTTAGCGCCCTTGCCGGGGGAAGCAAACTCAGCGAGTTGGCCCGCCAGAAGGCCGGTAACGAAGTGGTGGGTTACGACCTTATATACACGGGCGAGTCGGAATGGCGGGCCCTTCCAGCTATTGACCATCCCGACGAACCCGCCCGTTGCCTGATTTCCGGCACGGGACTCACCCACCTCGGCAGCGCTCGCAATCGCCAATCCATGCACGCGACCGCCACCGAGGATCTGACCGACAGCATGAAGATGTTCCGCTGGGGAGTGGACGGTGGCCGCCCAGGAGATGATTGTATTGGAATCGCCCCGGAGTGGTTTTACAAGGGCACAGGCGTCGCGTTGCGTGGGCACGGAGAACCGCTCGAAATTCCGTCTTACGCGGACGACGGTGGCGAGGAGGCTGAGATCGCCGGCGTTTACATAGTAGCGCCGGATGGCCGGCCCTATCGCATCGGAATGGCTACAGGCAATGAGTTTTCAGATCATCAATTCGAGAAGAAAAACTATCTTTATCTCGCTGCCTCCAAGCTTCGCACGTGTGCGCTCGGGCCAGAACTTGTGGTGGATCCGGAATTTGAATCCATATCCGTGACGGCGTCGATCGAGCGGGATGGCAAGGTCTATTGGAGCAAGACATTCCGTACGGGTGAGTCGGAAATGTGTCATAGCTTGCAGAACATCGAGCACCACCATTTTAAATTTGAAGGCCATCGCCGGCCGGGAGATGTTCATGTGCACTTCTTCGGGACAGACTGCCTCAGCTTCAGTGATCACGTCCGCTTGCAGGATGGAGACGTCACGCAAGTTGCGGTCGACGGCTTTGGGCGTCCACTACGGAACCCCGTCCATGTCGACAGATCGATTCCTACCGTTGTGAAGGTCATTCCTCTGAGATGAACAAACCTATGTCAAAACCATCCGTTGCGATTCTGGGACTCGGCATTATGGGCTCTGGCATGGCTGGACGTCTGCTCAGCGCAAACTTTCCTTTCACCGTGTACAACCGGAACCGCGAGAAATGTCTTCCCTTTACCGGCACAGAGGCGTTCGTCGCCGGTTCGCCGCGCGAGGCCGCGTCGCGTGCTCAGATTATTATCAGCATGGTGTCGGAGGACGGTGCCTCCCGCAATGTGTGGCTCGGCGAAAACGGAGCCTTGAGCGGCGCATCTCCGGGTTCGGTTCTGATCGAGTGCAGTACGTTGAGCCTGGGCTGGATTCAGGAGCTCGCGACCAAGGCAGACGAGCGAGGCTGCCGATTCCTGGATGCACCCGTCACGGGAACCAAGCCCCATGCGGCATCCGGCGAACTTCTTTTTCTAGTCGGCGGCTCAGCGGAGGCGCTCGACACGGCGCGACCTGTTTTCTCTGCGCTGGGTCGCGACTCGATTCATTTGGGACCGACCGGAAGCGGAGCTCTTATGAAACTCATCAACAACTTCGTGTGCGGCGTGCAAGCCGCGTGCTTTGCCGAGGCAATCTCTCTGATCCACGCCGGAAAGCTCGATTCTACAAAGGCCATTTCGATCCTTACAGGAGGTGCCCCGGGAAGCGGCATCCTGAAAAGAATGGCGGAGCGGATGGCGGCCAACGATTTCACGCCTAATTTCGCACTGCGCTGGATGGCAAAGGATCTGGCATATGCGGTTGAGGGTGGTGCGGGCAGAGGAGTCTCCCTTGAAACCGCCAGTGCAGCCTTGTCAGTGTTCCAGCGAGCGATCGCGGCGGGTCACGGCGACGAAGACTTCTCCGCAGTGACCAAGTCGGCCACGGGACGGTAAATTCCAACTCCGTGGGCGACCAAGAGCCAACCCCATCGAATTGTCCAATCCACGATTAAAGAGGTTGACAAGCCCGCGGCCACAGCGTAAATCTGACTTCCGGAAAACGTTTGCTCTCAATATCTTGTTTCCTAAGGAATTCGCCATGAATCGTCCCGTCGACCGTCGCACCTTTCTGAAGGCTGCAACCGCCACCACCGCTGCCACGTACGCGACACGCGCCCTGCCCACTTGGGCCGCCGCCAACCGTGGCGTGGTCGCGATTAACACGCCACTCACGACCTTTGCCTATTCCAATGTGGAGTTGTTCGACGGCCCGATGAAACGGCAGTTCGACGAAAACCATGCCCGATTCCTGAATCTCGACAACGATCGTCTGCTTAAGGTTTATCGAGAGGTTGCCGGGCTACCTGCGGCGGGCGAGGACATGGGAGGCTGGTACGACCTTACCGGGTTCAGCCTGGAGCGCACTGACTTTCACGGCTTCATCGCAGGTCACAGCTTTGGCCAGTACCTCTCGGGGCTGGCGCGCGCCTATGCGGTCTCGGGATCGGAGCCCACGCGCGTTAAGATCAATCAGCTCGTTCAGGGGTACGCGGAGACGCTCGATCCCAAGGCGAAGTTCTTCGTGGACTATCGCCTGCCGGCTTACACCTACGACAAGCTCTCTTGCGGTTTAATCGACGCTCACGAGTTCGCCCATGATCCGATGGCGATGAATGTTCATGACAAACTGACCCGGGCCATGGCTGCGTATCTTCCCGAGAAAGCGCTCTCCCGCTGGGAACAACGCTCGCGCCCACATAGGGACACCTCTTATACCTGGGACGAAACCTATACCTTGCCGGAGAATCTGTTTCTCGCGTACCAGCGTACGGGAAAAGTTTTCTATCGCGATCTAGCCAAGCAGTACCTCGAAGATGACACCTACTTCCGCCCACTGTCCAAAGGCAATAACGTGCTGCCCTTCGAACACGCCTACAGCCATGTCAATGCCTTCAGCTCAGCGATGCAGGCTTACATAACGCTCGGGAGCCAGATGCATTTGAACGCGGCCAAGAATGGCTTTGCGATGCTCGTAAAAACCCAGAGCTTCGCCACCGGCGGCTGGGGGCCGGATGAGGGATTCGGAGAGCCCGGCACGGGACAGTTGGGCAACAGTCTGGCGCACAGCCATGCCAGCTTCGAGACTCCCTGCGGGGCCTATGGCCACTTCAAAATTACTCGCTACCTGTTGCGCGTCACCAAGAATGCTCAATACGGCGACAGCATGGAGCGGGTGCTCTACAACACCATTCTCGGAGCGTGGCCCATCCAGCCAGATGGCACTTCGTTCTACTATTCCGACTACGCGGCCACCGGCAAGAAGGTCTGGTATCGGGACAAGTGGCCGTGTTGCTCAGGAACATTCCCGCAACTCGCGGCGGACTACCACATCAGTACCTATCTGCGTTCCGCCGACGGTGTGTACGTGAATCTCTTCACGCCGTCCAAGGTGCAATGGCAGGATGGGGGCGGGAGCTACGGCCTCAAGCAAGAAACCAAATATCCGTTCGACAACCGGATTCAAATCCAAATGTCGGGTTCCCAGCCTAAGGAATACGCGCTCTATGTCCGCATCCCTGGCTGGGCGGCGCCTGATCCCGTGCTATCCGTCAATGGCAAACGAGTATCGGAACCAACCCAGCCGGGCACCTTTGCAGCCATCCGGCGCACATGGAAAGATGGCGATCGGGTTGAGCTCGAGCTGCCCATGCCCCTGCGACTGGAAGCTGTCGACGCCAATCATCCGAACTTGGTGGCCCTGGTGCAGGGACCGCTCGTGCTGTTCGCCGTTGCGGACTCTCAGCCTACATTCGAGAAGAACGCGCTCTTGCAAGCCAAGGCATCGAAAAATGCTGCGGGAGACTGGATCGCGAACTCGGCTGATGGGAGCAGCGTCACCATGCGTCCATTCATGAACATCGACAAGGAAAGCTACAGCGCGTACGTGCTGCTGAAGTCTTGAAACCGTTGCGTCTCGGCCCGGGATCTCGTGGGGCCCGCAGGCGTTCCTACTCATATCGGATCGACGGACGCAGGCGGCCCACGGTGGCTGCATGCTAGCGGCTATTGCTGAGGCGACGCATTAGGCTCTGCATCCCCCTCGACCAGCTTGAAACGATTGCGTTCCCTTTCCTCTTTTGTCGCCTCCTGGCGAAGCACGGCCAGCCGTTTCAACAGACTTGGAATCTCGGCATGGTTGCCTGATTTCCGCAACGCCTGGATCAGTCGATACGTCGATGTCTGGTCCTTCGGGTCAATTTCTAACGCCTTCCTGCATTGCTCGACCGCTTGCGGATACTGACCCGCCTGCAGGTAGAGTTTCGCCAGCACTGCGCGAGCAGGCCCAAGCGTCGGTCGCAATGTGACGCCTTTCTTGGCGGATTGCATGGCGAGCTGAAATTCTGGCGTACCCGGCTCTGCCCCTTTTTGGGTCAACACGTCCGCGTGAAGGTAGAGGAGAATGGGATCGTTTGGCTTTCGTGCCAGCTTCGCCTGCACGGTCGCGAGCGCGCGCTCGAGATCGTTCGCATCCGCCGCGGCCAATCCCTGGGCCGCCACGCTGAGAGACTGGGTGGGGTCCAATTCGTATGCTTTTTCAAAATCGGCCTGCGCGTTGTCATATTGCCCGAGTTGGATGTAAAGGACGCCCCGCGCAAAATAGAGCGGCGCGGCTTTAGGCTGCTGCCCTATTCCGTCGTTCACTACGTTGATACCAACCTGGAACGACTGATGGACAGCGGAGATGGCGGCAAAATCCAAGTAGGGATGGACATTCGCGGGTTCAAGCAGAATTGCCTGTCGGAGTGTGCTGACGGCGCGCTCCGTGTCCCGAGCGTCTTCATATGCAGTGGAGGCGAGTTCCAGCGTTTCCGCGTCCGGCCCGTTTTCAAGCAACGGACTGAGCGTCGTGATTGCGTCCTGTGGGTGGTGAGCCATCAGTTGGATCGATGCCAGCAGTTGGCGCTCCCGGTGATCCTCGGGATTCAGGGTCAGAGCACGCTGGAAAACCTTCGCGGCCTGATCAAATTTCTTTAGTCTGACCAGGCAAGTGGCATATGCATGCAGCGCATTGATCTCCGAGTCAAACAGCGCTCCGGCACTTTCAAAATGAACCACCGCAGTCTCGCATTTTCCCCGTCGGAACTCGAGAACAGCGAGCATGCCATGACTGGTTCGATCGGTGGGCCGCAAGCGCAAGAGACGTTGCAAGAGCGGTATTGCAGCAATGCTGCCAGCCTCATACTCGATTTGCGCGGCCCCCTGTAGGGCTGGAATATAGTCCGACGATATCTTCAGGGCATTGCGGAATGAAGTGAGCGCTTCTTTTTTCTGTCCTTCTCCCGAGTACGCTGCCCCTTGCATTGCCCACAGCTCGGCGTTCCCTGGGTAGGCTTGGAGTGCGCTACGAAGAAGTTCGATCGCTCGAGCAAATTCCTGGTTCCGCAATGCGGAAGCGATTGGACCGACGCGGTCCTGAGCGGTCTGAGCTAGAACCAAGGCCAGGAAAAACAGGGGAGCGAAAAGGATAGTAGTCCTTCGGATGTCATGCATCAGTGTCATTGTCGGTCATGTCACTCTCTCCACTGCTTTGTACCGATCCAGCCAAGGGACATGGTAATCGAAGCGGGTTGCATCAAAGCCTGCCTCTTGGCCCGTGTGCTTTCTCCGCCGGCTGCGATTGAATTCTCTACCCGCGAAAAAGAGAAAGCCGGCCAGCTTCGGGGGAAGCGGACCGGCTCCTGTGATCAATGGGCCGTGGCCTAGAAGGAAATTTTGCCCCCGAGCTGCCAGAATCTGGGCTCGTGGGATGCGCGTGCCCGGCCGAAATTTCCATCTGTAAAGTTCATGTCGATGCCGTTGTTTCCGAGGCCTACATAGTTCGGCCGGTTAAAGAGATTGAAGATCTCAAACCGGAACTGGAAATTTACTCTCTCCGTAATACGCGTGTCCTTGTAGATGTTGATATTGGTCTCTATAAAGTTTGGACCGCGGAAACGGTTCGACTTCTCGTTTCCCTCCATGCCGAAAGTGGGAACGGCGAAGTTGCTCTTGGGAATTGCCCCGGTAAGCCACGCTTTGTTGTCGGATAACTGATGATAACTGAGCGCATCGGGGTAATCGAGCCCGATACCGTTTATCAAGCTATCCCCGTCGGCATTGTAGTCCCCGCTTCCCGCCGCATAGCCAACCGCCGGATTCGCGAACGACGGACATGGTGGGGCCGTCGAGGATGTGTCTTGGCAGAGGGGCTGATAGCTTGCAGTGTTCGCAGCCGTCAGGGGATAGCCAGACTGGAAGATGCTGGTACCACTGATTCCCCACCCGCCGGTCAGACCGCGTACAGCTCCTGACCCGCTATCCAAGCCTCTCAATTGATAGTTGAAAGTGAACGAGAAGCGATTGGGAACATCGAAGAGAGACGGCCCATAATACTGCTGCGGATTCAATGGCGTGGGATAGGCGAGCGCATCATCCTGGGAACGGGATCGCGTGTAGGAAGCGTCGATGAACCCGCGCGAGAAGTGCCCCTTAAAATCAAAGTAGACGCTCTCGTAGTTGCCGTAGCGATTGTTGTCGGAGTAGGTAATCGAACCGAAGCTGGGATTGAGCCGGGTGGGAATCTTGGTCTCGTTCGTGATCAGATCGCCCGGCAAGACGTTGATATCGACTCCATAACTGACGATCCCATTAGCGTTGCCGTTACCGACAATATTATAGGAGTGGGATCCCGAATAACCGACGCTGGCTGCAAACATGTTCCCAATCTTCCGCTCCACCGTTAGAGACCAGATGTCCGCTTTTGGGGACTTCAAGAGTGGGTTAATGCCGCCAATGGAGAAACCACTGCCCACCACTCCGCCTTGCGCGTTAAGGCCTCCCGTAAACGTCGGGAAGACAAATCCAAACGGAGGCTTGCTGCTTGTTCCGAGAACGAATAGGGCAGCTTGTGCGGTCGCTGTCGCCGTTGCGTTGAAGGTCGGCATAACCAGCCCTGGAGGGCTACCGCGGAATTCTTCCTGCACGTTCGCTTGAGTCAGCCAGTTGTTGTAAATGCCGAACCCGCCGCGCACCGCCCAGTCGCCTCTTCCGCTGGGATCCCAGGCGAAACCCACGCGAGGACTGAACAGGTTGTTGACCGAGTGCAGCAGTGCGTTGTGCGTGGCCTTGGCATAGCCGTTCGCGATCTGCTCCGGTTGGGTTGTGCCCGTGCCCAGGTAGAAGTTTCCAAAGACGGTCGAATCACTCTTCGACCATGGGTTTCCGCTGTCGTCGTAGCGTAGCCCCAAGGTCAGCGTCAAATTCTTCCTTGCCCTCCAGGTGTCTTCCACAAAAAGTCCAAAGGTTCGGGAAGCTGCATCCCAATTCCATAGTTTCTGGGTTCCGGTCGCAGGGTCGTACATGATGCCGCCCTCGGTTGTGGGCGCATCCTGTGCCAGCTTTAACAGATTGTCGAATGAAAATTTTGGCTGGGACCACGGGCCCTGGAAGGGCTCGACATCGTCGCCATACCAGCCTTCGTAACCGAACTTCAGCGTATGTGCGCCCCGGACGTGGGTGAGTACGTCGCGCCAGTGGTAGTTGTGCTGAATAAAGTCTCCCTGCGCGAAGCCCACGCCGTAGGCCTGGCCTGAATCGGCGTTGATGCCGCTCACAGTTATGGAGGGAACGGTGTAGTCTTTGGCTCCGCTGCCCAGGACACCCTCGACCCTGCTCAGACCGGCGGTGAAGTCATTTAGCGTTGTGGGGGAGAAGGTGTGCGTCCAGGACGCCTGCCCGGCGACCTGCCAAGTATTGTTCAAAGCGGAGAATTGCGGCATCGACGATGCCGCGCCGGTAAGTAGCAGAGTGCGAAAAAGGCTCGCATAGACCCGGTCGTTTTTAAAATTCTGGTCCAGCCGGGCAAAATACTGCGTGCCGTTCCGTATTTGCGTGGCGCCAAACGATCCCGAGTCGATCATGGGTGTAGAGCAAGGGATGTTTTCAACGGCTGGCGTTCCGCAAATCGCATTGTGGTTTGCGTCCAGACCAAACACATCTTGCGCCGTTTTGGAAACGCTAACCCCGGACACACCGACCGGCTGGTAGTTGGTGAGCACGCTGGTTCCCACTGTGCCCGGATTATTTGCTTGCGCAAAGCTTATGAATTCAGGCGCAGCGAATGTCACCGATCCCCCGGCGCTCGCTGAGGAGCGCAGGGGCTCTACTGCAAAATAGAAAAAGGTGTGCTGGTGCGGAATCACCGGTCCACCCACCGTAAACGACATGTTATTGGAGTGGAAGGGCTTGTAGGGGGAAGACGACGAGCTCACGAAGTGCTGATTCGCGTACATGCCCTGGTAGTTGAAATAGTCCGACGCTGAACCATGGTACTGGTCGGTGCCAGATCTCGTGGTGAAGTTGGTCTGCAGTCCAGCCGCGCGGCTGTACTCACTCGAAAAAGTGTTGACCTGAATGCTGCTTTCCTGGATAGCGTCAGGGTTGGGAGTCAGGTTCAAAACACCTTGACGAATTCCACTGGTCACGTCGAGACCATCGATAACGTACTGATTGTTATTCTGGCCCTGACCGTTGGCGCTGGCGTCAACCTGTTCTTCCGTGGAGAAGTTGTCCACGCCCGATGCCGGACTTCCAGATGCGCTGGTTCCCAGGCCTGAGACTCCTGGCGCCATCGTCACCAGCGTGACCAGGTTGCGGCCGACGATGGGCAACTGCGCCACTGCCTGATTTTCGAGCGTAAGATGAGGTTCTGCTCGGTGAGCAACGTAATTTCCACCTGAGCCTTGGAGAAGCCGGTCGCTTCGACCGTAACCCTGTAGGCTCCCGGCGCGAGGCTGACGAAACGGTAGTTCCCCGACGCGTCAGAGACGGCGGTTGCGGTGACGCCAGTGGCCGTGCTGACGAGGATGACTTTCGCGGTCGCCACCGCGGCGTTGCTGGGGTCTTGGACTGTCCCTTGAATGCTGCCGGTGAACTGCGCCAAGGCAGATCCACAAGCCAACCCGAGGAATGCGATCAGAGTAATGGAATCGCAAAGCTTTAATCTGGTAGCCATGCTCACCCCCGCTCATTTCGCAGCAGTGGAGAAAACGTTTACTCTACTTGGCGAAATTTATAGCTTGCTCGCCCGATGACTGTCAAGCAGTTTCTAATGGATTTACATTAGAAAATGGATTTTGTCGCAGCGTTGCACAGAACGGGATCCGCTCAGGTTGGTCGACAGGAAATTCTTGCGGTGCGTGGGGAGTCGCTTACTCGTCTCGAACGCTTGAGCTTGGCCTCTTTCGGCGACCTGGTTGCGAAAAAGCTGGGACTGGCGTCGACCGGGTGGATCGACCAAGTGGATCGACACCGGGGAATCGTTTACCCTTTCCAGCCCTTCGAAGGCACGATTCCCTTCCCTTCCCGCAGCGTCACTTGCTGATTTGCAGCGATCCCCTTGAACTTTTCATGGAGACCATTGGGCCAAGCAACCTCGATATCGACAGAACCCATTGCCCCCAGACCGAAGTGCAGTCGAGGATCGTTGCAGGAATAAAAGCTCGACTGGCTGAGCACCGCTTGTGCCTGCACCTTCCCGCCATACCGTACAAGAACTCGGGCGCCAATCGCGCTTCGGTTCGACTGCACTCCTACCAGCTTGACCTTGATCCAGTTCTGCTTGGTCTTGAGGTCGTTACGCAGGAGCGAGGGCGGCTCATTGAGATTTACGACCAGAATATCAACATCGCCATCGTTGTCGAAATCCCCGAAGGCACAACCCCGGCTACTGTGGGGCTCCGTCACTCCCGGGCCAGCTTCGGGCCCCAACTCCTCGAACGTACGGTTCCCCAGGTTGCGAAAGACGGCGCGTGGAGTTTTATGCGGGTACTGTGGCAGCTTGCGTTCCACCTCGGGATACACGTTGCCGGTCACCATAAACAGATCGGGGTGGCCGTCGTTGTCGAGATCGACGATGCCCGCGCCCCACGAGATGTAGCGAGTTTCAACCGCGAGGCGCGAGGACCGCGTCACGTCGTCAAAATTTCCCTTGCCGTCGTTGTGATAAAGGCCGTTGGCATCGTCAGCAAAATGCGTCTTGAACAGGTCCAGATGACCATCCAGGTCGTAGTCTCCTACGCCAACGCCCATCCCAGCCTGCTCCATGCCGTCGTCGCTGAGGGCCAATCCACGGAGAACGCCTTCCTCGCGAAACGTCCCATCATGATTGTTCATGAACAACAGACTCGGAGTGGAATCGCAGGCGACGAAGATGTCGGTCCACCCATCCTCATCCAGATCGGCCGCGATCACCGTCATCCCGTAGCACTCGGTCGCTTTGGCGATTCCGGACTGCTGGCTTACATCGGTGAATGTGCCATCACCGTTGTTGCGGTAGAGCGAGTGTCGGCCTGTGGGCAATCCCCGCGGCCCACATTCCACCGGGACACCTTTCCAGTTGCAATTGGAGTTCTCTCCCGCAACCGGCGCGTGCTCGAAAGAGAAACGTACGTAATTGGAAACGAACAAATCGAGGTTCCCATCGCGGTTGTAGTCCAGGAAACTGCAGCCCGCTCCCCAGCGTGCCTGCTCGTTCCACAGTCCGGCGCTTTTGGTCACGTCGGTAAAAGTCCCATCCCCGTTATTGCGATATAGATGGTTTTGACCGAAGGAAGTGCAAAAGATGTCCTCGAATCCATCGTTGTTGTAGTCGCCCATGCAAACGCCGCCCGCCCAACCTGTTTGCGTCAGGCCCGCTTTTTCCGTGACATCGGTGAAAGTGCCATCGCGATTGTTCTGGTAGAGGCGGTTGGTTGCACTGGGCGGATCCCCCGTGAGACGCGTACCGGAGAGCAGAAAAATATCCATCCAACCGTCGTTGTCGTAGTCAATGAAGGCACAACCACAACCGGTAGATTCCAGAATGTACTTGTTGGTATCCACGCCGCCATAGATTACGGGTGCGTGCAACCCAGCCGCCGATGCCACATCCACGAAGTGAGCGTTGAAGGGACGCCCCGACGGTGCTGGCCGCGCTATGGGTTTGGCGGTGTGCGTGGCAACGCCCTGGGCCAGGAGTCGTGGGGTCGCAGCAAGAGCCACGGAACCGAGGGAGAGGCGTGCAAAATCACGGCGGGTGAAGGTCAAGGCTGCGACTTCTCCATCGATGAGGATCTTTCCTCCACCAATTTGTAACGATTGCGTTCGCCTTCCTGCCGCGCGCTCTCGGCGCGGAGTTCGGCCAGACGCTTCAGCAAGTCGGGAAGGTCGTGGTTTTGTCCGCTCTTACGCAAGCCCTGAATCAAATGATAGAGCGCGGTCTGGTCCTTGGGGTCGCTGGTGAGAGCTTTGCGGCTCTGTTTGATGGCTGCTTGATTCTGCCCAGCCTGTAAGTAAAGTTTCGCCAGCACATCGTGCGCGGCGACCAGCGAAGGACGCAGCGCGACCGCCTTCTTGGCCGACTCCATGGCTTCGCGAAATTCCCTGCTACCCGGATCGGGACCGGCCTGCGTCAGAATGTCGGCCTGTAAATAGAGAAGAAATGCGTCATTGGGCTTCTTCGCCAACTTCGATCGAACAGTAGCTAGGGCGCCTTTGGAATCGTTTCTTTGCACGGCCGCCAAACCCTCGGCAGCAGTACCGATGGATTGCTTCGGATCCATGGCGTCGGCCTTCGCGAAGTCTGACTCCGCCGGATCATACTGCGCGAGTTGCACATAGAGGATGCCGCGCGCCACGTAAAGCGCCGCTGCATTTGGTTCCGCTTTGAGTCCGGCGTTAATCATATCCACGCCGACCTGATACGACTGGTGGTCCATCGAGAGATTGGCGAAGTCGAGGTAGAGATTGATGTTGTGAGGGTTGGTCACAATCGCCTGGCGAAGAATGCGTACTGCCTCGGGAGTATTTCCACTCGCTTCGTGTGCCATGGCTGCCAGTTCGAGCACTTCTGTACTCGCTGAATTTTCCTGAAGCAACGGCTGCACTGTCTCGAGGGCATCGTTGGGCCGCTGAGCCATCATCTGGACCGACGCAAGCCGATAGCGCGCACCCGGGTCGCCGTTCGACTGGGCCAGCGCTCGACTGAATGTCGTGACCGCTTTCTCATTTTCTTTCAGTCTTAGTAGGCAGGCACCATACTCTTGCAGTGCTCCGGGTTGGGAGTCCAGTAGTGGACCACTTTGCTCAAAGTGCTGAACCGCGACAGGACAGTCGCCCTGTCGGTAAGCAAGCACCGCGAGCATGGCATGGCTGGTGGGATCGCGGGGCAGCAACTTCAAGACCCGTTGCAACAGCACAACCGCGTCCTTGTCGCCGCTGTCGTACTCAATCTGAGCCGCGCCCTCCAAGGCCGGCAGATAGTCGGGCGCAACACCCAGCGCCCGACGGAATGCTCCCAGGGCTTCCTTCTTGTCGCCTTTTCCAGAGAGTGCCAAGCCGCGCAAGGTCCACAACTGCGCACTCTTGGGGTTCCGCTTCAGTTCGAGGTTTAGGCCTTGCAACGCCTTTTCGAATTCCCCGGCCTGCAGCGCAGACGTAATGGATGCAATCCGATCGGCCGTGGTTTGCGCCGCCATAGCTGCACTGGGGGCAAACGAAGCGACCAGGACAGCAAGGCAGATCGAAAAACGCATGGCCCTTATTATCTCGCTCGTTTTATATGGAACCGCAGGAAAAGCTTTACTTTACACGACCTCAGATCTTGGGTCGAAGACCTCCGAACGCGCTCCTCGGTTGGCAGGACTCGTGTGCAGTTCGACCCAGCGAATCTGATCTCCCAGCGGTATCACCCAGGCATCTCTCTCGGACTGGAAGGTTCCCACGGGACGATAGGTGCCCACGGCCCTCGACTTCGCAGGCTGCTCAATTCGCAGGCATGCGACCGGCGTGAAAGGCGTGGCGGTTGCGAGGCCTAGGCGTACGACACCGGTTTTCGAATTGACCTCCACATTCTCGAACGTTCCCGCATCGAGGGCCAGCCACAAGCCCAACGACGCAATGTAGACGCGGCTGCGACTCGAATCGCGAGGTCTGACTCGTACGGAATCGCCGTCTACCTTGACGTTGCCCCCAAAGGCCAGCCACCCGAACTCCGGATGATCGACGACGTAGGTCGCCGTGTTCCAGGCGTGCCCGAAGAAATTCGGACCGTTGTCGCCCGAAAGCGGATCGAACCCGAGCGTGTCAGGGAAAGAATGGAAGGCAGGAGCCAGGAATCCATCGCGGTCAATATCGGCAAGCACACCCATGGTGCCTCCGTAGCCGACCCGCAGCAGGTAGAAATCGCCGGGATGTTCGCGATACTCAGTTAGCAAAGGAATCGCATTGAGTCCCGAACCGTAGTGATGAAGCTGGCGTTCAATGCGACGGTACTTGGCCGCGAAGATGAAGTCCCAGTAACGCCGAGCGCTCCCGTTGTAACCCCAGTGCGGCATTATCGGATCGTATCCAAGTATCGCGCTGAGCGTGACGTCGGCCTTATCCAGATAGCCGAAATATTTTGTCCATGCGTAGACTTCCTCTTGTCCAGTGGAATCCCAGGGCATCTCGCTGCCAAAGGGATAGGCTTGCATCTTCCAGCGGTCGGCACGTTCTCGCATTTTGCCTTCCAGTGAATTAGCCTGCGCCGTCATCTCCTCGCGCTTCAGGTCGGTCAGAATTTGCACGAAGATGTCGCCTTCCATCTGGCCGAACTCGGCGTAGCCGGCAGCAAACTTTGTCATCGCCACAGAAGTCTCATACGCGTGCCTCAGGTACCAATCCCAGGCATGAGCGGTCACCAGCCCCTGATGATTGCGTGCGAGGCGGTAGAGAACCCAGTACGCCGCTGCGACATGCGGGTAGTCGAATGAGCGATCCACGGCCTCCGAAGCCTGTTTGTTCCAACTGGTCCAGGTCTTCCAGTCGAAGTCACTGCGGTAGTAGTTGGGCGGCATCTCATCGGGTTGGTAGTAAAAGAGACTCTTGCGAATACCGTATTGCTTGGGTCCGTCACTAAACTGCAACCGACCCCACACCACACCGTCCACGAATTGCTGCACCTTTTCGAGTTCATCCTTGTTTGGTTGAACTGATTCTTTCATCACTGCGGCGAGCCACGATCCCGCGCCCCCTTCGTCGCTCAGACCGGCGATCCATGCACGGTTATCCTGCATCACGATCTGGTTGAGTTCACGATCGTACGTCATGACTGACGGAGTGCGGTGAAATGGATCGCTGCTATCGGTGAACCATTGTTTGGTAGTAAGAAAACGACCCAGGTCGGCAACCACTTCGGCCTCGGGTTTGGTCACAAAGCAGTGGATCGTCTGCACCGAGCCGTCGGCGTAGCGTACCGTCAGGCGAGTCCTCCCCCAAGACTTGCCCTGGAGGACAACCGACTGCCAGCCAGCACCGATTGGCTCTTGCCCGCGAACCGTAATTGATCCTTCTCCCCCCACCTCAATCGACTTGATGCTCTTTTGGTACTTCACGAACAGCCGCCCTTCGATGTCCATTGGCAACACGTAGCCCGGAACACCGACAGCTACGGGGCGTCCGTTGTCCGCAAGCGTTTTCTCAATGTTGCGAATGGAATCGGAAAGCAGGAACTTGAGTCCATAGGTCTTGGATTCGCCCGGGGCCAGCTTTAATGTGCTGGGCATATTCCACGGATGTGTGGTCTTCCATTCGTTCTCGGCATAGGCTTGACTATGGACCATCCACTCGTAAAAGCCCTCAAACGTGATTCCCCGAGGGGTCGGATCGGTAAATACCGGAGCTGCACCCCAGTTTCCTGCTCGATCGAGAATCGGGTTGTACGCCTCGAAAGGCGTCCTGCCGTCCGGCACCAAGACCAAGGCGGGACCATGTCCGCTGAGGCGAGTCACTTGGAGGTATCCGGCATCTTCCCCAATGTATGGATCGTAGAAAGAACACTTGGCATGGGCTTCATCCAGCGAGCGGTCGTTGAGCACATTGTTGAAGATCATTGGAATGCCAAGTGCGCCGACTTCCACGACCTCTGCGGTCTTGTTCTTCAGCGTGAAGCGCAAGACGAGTCTGTTCGCCGCGAGCGCCCACGCGCGCGTGATCTTCAACGGGAGATCTGCAGGCAATGTGGGAGTGAGATCCGCTGCCGCCAAGATTCTCTTCGTCGTCGGCAGAGCCACGACTGGTTGACGCGCCGTCGAGGTCGAATAGTTTTTCCAATCTCGTGAGGTTCCCGTGCGCAGCCGCAGCGTGATGTCGCCAAGATGGAAGAAGCCATCCTGTGAACGCGCACTGAGCAGATCACCCGGTGTGAAATCAAAAGCCCCGTCAGTTTTCGGTTTCAGCGCCGCGACCGTTTGCGACGAGCGAACCAGTGTCAGGGTGAAGTCGGGCGTGTCAAAGTCCACCGTGCCTTGGGCTAGCATGGGGCCCGGTGTCGGAGGCCTCTTTTCCTTGTCCTGAGCACTCGCTCCGAGCAGGGCATCCATCAGACACACCACAAGGAAGCATTTGCGAAACGTCGCGTAGTGCGGGGTCGACCTTTTTCTCACCAGAAAACCTCGAAGGTTTGGGACTGTATACTTTATACATCGCACGACACAAGACCAAGCCTAAAGATCTAAAGACTAAAGACAGGGGCCACTCTCAATGTATGACCGATCGCAATCCCACTTGCTTGTTCGATCTCGCGGTTGGCTGCTGGCGGCTGCGCTCGCCGCAACGATGAACTCGGCCCGTCCCGCTCGGTGTCAGGAAATTCCCAAGGCCCCGCACGCTCAAGTCACCGCTCTGACTCCAACGCCGGGATACTTCACCGAGCCGGCGATTGCGGTGAATCCCGCAGACTCGCAGCAGGTGGTCGCTGTTTTTCAGGACAACGCTCATGCCGCCTATTCTCGAGACGCGGGCCGCTCTTGGCAAATAGCGGAAGGCGTCGAGCCTCCTGACTACCGGGTTTCGGGCGATGTTTCTACCGCCTTCGATAATCAAGGTCACGCCTTCATCTGCTACATGGCATTCGACAAGTTGGGCACGTTCAACTACTGGGGCCACAATGCGTCGCGCAACGGATTGTTCGTTCGACGATCGCTGGATGGGGGAAAGACCTGGGAAGCGAGCCACATTCCGATCATCGAACATGCGAGCGAACCTGGCATTCCGTGGGAGGACAAGCCGTACATCGTTTCGGATACCACGAAGGGTTCCTATGCCGGAAATCTTTACGTCGGCTGGACGCGTTGGACGCTGACCGATTCGCAAATCCTGCTCTCGCGTTCGACCGATGATGGGAAGACATGGTCGAAGCCGATTGAGATCGACAGCCATCCGGGACTTCCCCGCGATGACAACGGAGCCGCAGAAGGATTCGCGGGAACGGTCGCGCCCGATGGCACGCTCTTCGTCGTCTGGAGCCAGGACAACAATATTGTGCTTACATCCTCCCGCGATGGCGGTAAGTCGTTCGTGCCATCGAGACACTCGAAAGGGCCAATGGATTCCCGCAAATTGCAGTGGACCCACGAAGCAAGCGTCTCTTCGTGACGTGGAGTGACTACCGCAACGGCGATCTCGACGTATTCCTCTCCAGTTCCGCAGACTCGGGCCGCAACTGGACGCCGGCCACGCGTGTGAACGACGATCCGGTCCACAACGGCGCTGACCAATTCTTCCAGTGGCTCACCGTTGATCCGACCGACGGCTCGGCGAACGTACTCTTCTACGACCGGCGCGGGGATTTGAAGAATCTCAAACAGGTCGTGGTCCTGGCGCGCTCGACCGATGGCGGACGCACCTTCGAAAACTACGCCTGGACCGATGAACCATTCGAGGCCGGAGGAGTGTTCTTCGGGGACTACACGGGAATCGCGGCCTTTGGCGGGCGGGTCTACGGAGTATGGATGGAAAAACCAAACAATATTTCCAACTCGGACACCAAACCTGGGGATGAGCACTCTGGCTCTCATGGCACGGTCGTCAAGGTCGGCGTCGCGGACTTTGGCAGAGCGCCGGGGCAGCCGTAGGCAAGCGCAACTGCTATCCGGCCTTCCTGGCCGCGACCGGAAGACTAGCTTCACGAGTCATATGCCCGTCGACCATCCGCCAAATGCCTAGTGGATTGGCGTCTCTGAGTTCGCCGGGCAAGGCCTCTTCCGGAAAGCCCTGGAAGCAAACTGGCCGCGCAAAACGAAAAATGGCCTGACTTCCCACTGACGTCGTGCGGCCATCAGAAGTCGCGGGATACGGGCCGCCATGCACCATCGCGTGCGTGACTTCCACTCCGGTCGGGAACCCGTTGAACACAAGTCTGCCGACCTTGTTCTCCAGAATCGCGACCAGGTCAGCGAATTCGCGCAGGTCTTGCTCTGTACCATGTATGGTCGCGGTGAGGTGGCCTTCGAGGCCCCGAGCAATCTTGAGTAACTCTTCACGTCTGGAGTGGCGCACCAGAACCGTGGTGGGCCCAAAGATCTCTGCGCCAAGCTCAGGATCACTGAGAAACGCCGCAGCGTCCGTCTCAAATAGCACCGCCCCCACAGACAGCTCGGAATTGCTAGACGGAGCGGATGCCTCCGAAACAGACTTGACGAACGCATTTTGTTTGCGTCCCGCGATCGCAGAGCGATAAGACGAGCGTATCCCCGGGGTCAACAGGTTGAATCCTGTGGATCCGTTGACCAGTTCGTGCAGCTTCTTCGTGAACCCTCCGGCTTCTCCACCCTGAGGTAAGAACACCATCCCCGGCTTCGTGCAGAACTGCCCCGCCCCCAAGGTAAATGAGGTATGAAGCCCGGCCGCGATGGCTTCTCCGCGTTCTCGCAAGGCTCCCGGCAAAATGAAGGTCGGATTCGTGCTGCTCATCTCGCCGAAAAATGGGATCGGCTCGGGACGAGCCGCGGCCTGGTCCATCAGCGCTCTGCCCGCCGTACGCGAACCCGTAAAACCCACAGCCTTCACCATCGGGTGCTTTACCAGCGCGCTCCCAACCTGGGTTCCGCTGTCGAACAGTAACGAGAAAACTCCCTCCGGAAGGCCGCACTCTGCGACACTCTCGCGGATCGCCCGGCCGACCAACTCACTGGTGCCGGGATGCGCTGGATGGGCTTTCACAACCACAGGATTTCCGGCCGCGAGCGCTGACGCCGTGTCTCCTCCGCCGACGGAGAACGCCAGCGGAAAGTTGCTGGCGCCAAACACGGCTACGGGTCCCAGCGGGCGCAGCATTGAGCGGATATCGGGCTTGGGAGCAGGCTTGCGGTCAGGCTCGGCCCGGTCAATCCGCGCGCAAACCCATGAGCCCTCCTCCGCGACTTGCGCGAACATACGAAGCTGGCCGCATGTGCGCGCCGTTTCGCCTTGCAGACGAGGCTTGGGCAGCGCAGTTTCTTGCTGAGCGCGTTCCACCAATTCGTCCCCGATGGATTCGATCTTCCCCGCTATCTTGCGGAGGAACGCGCCGTGTTCCGCTCCCGACGCTCGTCCATAAACGGCGAAGGCCTCGCTCGCAAGCTGCAGGGCAAGATCCACGTCTGCGGGGGCTGCTGGCGAGAAACCCGGTTCCAAACTCTGGCCGCTGACCGGATGGATGGCATAGAAATACTCTCCCGTGCCGACTGCATCCCGAGAACCGATGATCGATCGTGCCGAAAGTTTCGTCATGAGCGCCATACTATTTCCCATTCGGCAGCGCGTAGCTGCCCACCGGCTGCGGGCGAGCGCGGAGAGCAGCGCGAATAATCTTTCGCGTCTGTTCCAGTTCCGAGCTTACCAGTTCCAGACGCGGCGGACGCACGCGCGCGTTTCCCATCCCTACCTCGACCTGCACCAACTTGATGAGTTGCACGAAGTGCGGCACCGTATCCATGCGAAGCAGCGGCAAGAACCAACGATATAAATCGAATGCCTTGTCGCTGTCGCCGTTCATGCCGCAATTCAACAGATCAACCGACTCGCGCGGTAGTGCATTCGCCAGACCTGCGATCCAGCCCATCGCCCCGACACCGATTGCCTCGAGCACAGCATCATCCACGCCGACCGAAATCTCCAACCGCCGGTCCACGAGGGCGCGGATCGCCGAGACCCGCCGGGCATCCGTGCTCGATTCCTTTACAGCCTCGAAGTTTTCATGTTCTGTCGCGAGTTCACGAATCTGCTCGGGCAGAAAGTCAGTTCCGTACGCGACGGGATTGTTATAGAGCATGCAGGATAACGGAGTGGCACGGAATACCGCTGCGACGTGTGTCTTCATCTCGCGCCAGTCGCCTGGGTAGACGTAAGGAGGCAGAACCATCAGGCCATCGCAGCCCTGATCGGCGGCGGCCTTTGCCAGCGCCACGGCCTCCGAGGTCGTGAGCGCTGAGATGGAAGCCACCACCGGTCCGCGACCGCGAATGGTTCCGGCGCAAGTCCGCAAGATCTCCAGCTTCTCGTCGAACGACAGGGCCGCCCCTTCTCCCAGAGACCCGAGCGCGACGATTCCGGAGCAGCCGTTATCCAGCAGCCAACGGCAGTGCCCAGCCATGAAGCCGTAATCGACCCGCAGGTCGTCCGTGAAGCAAGTCGTAATCGCAGGCATCACGCCTTTCCAATTCATCAATGCCCTCCTGTGACCTCCTGGTGCACCGGCTCCGAGGCGCCTGCTGTCCCAGCCAGGCTTTCAACGCGGACGGGGAAAATCGGCGGTCGAACCGAATCCGGATTCCATCGGAAAAGAAATTGGATGACCGGGCCGCACACCCGGCCCTGACACGGTCCCATGCCGCAACGGGTCTGCAGTTTCGCCGCCCTCCATGAATCGTATTGGCGCAGGCGAGAGTACTGGACGTCCTCGCAGCGGCACACGATCGTTTCGGGTGACGCGAGTTCCTGGAGTTCCGGGCGCAATTGAAACGTCTTCTCGAGTGCTACCGCAAATTTCCGCAGTTTCTTCCGCTCGCCGAAGAGTTCGCGGGCTCCTGCAGTGCGACCCCCTGCGGCGTAACCTGCAATCTGACCCTCGACGAGCGACAACTCGACGCCTCCGATGCCCGTAGGCTCGCCGGCGCAAAAAACTCCCGGAAGCGAGGTCCTCTGAAAATCGTCGACGCGCACGTATCCGCTTTCCACATGACAGCCGAGCAAGGCCGCCAGCTCGGTATTGGGCACCAGATGAAACCCGCACGCAAGGTAATCGCACGCAATACTCTCGATCTTCCCGGCTCGGGAGATCCTGACGCTTTCCAGAACTTCCTTCCCCTGCGCAGCAAGTGGCCAACTGCTAGTCGCGAATGGAACTCGGGCCAACTCTTTCTTCAGTTGTATGCCCTGAACGATCTTTCCGGAATGACGCAAGAGAGCTGCACCAAAACGAGCCAAGGCGGTCACGGATGCCTGCTCACAAATCAGCAGAATTTGCGCACCTTGTTTCCGCAAGTATGCCGCCACCGCGAGCAGCAAAGGTCCCGTACCGGCAACGATCACCCGCTTACCGTGAAGGGGCAGCCCGCACTTCACCATGGCTTGCAACCCGCCGGCCCCCATCACATTCGGCAGAGTCCATCCCGGAAACGGCAGGAATCTCTCCCGCGCGCCGGTTGCCACGATCAGCTTGCGGTAGTGCAGTTCGTGTATGTCGTCGATACCCTCCGCAAGCAACACACCCGCCTCCGGTTGATGAAAGACGCGCATACCGCAAAGAACGGCGACGTTCGCAGATCGCACCCTCTCGATCCAGCGCCCAGCCCCCGGCATCTCACCATCAGCGGCACCGCGCCAGATCTGTCCACCCAGGCCGAGGTTGTCGTCGACGATCCCAACTCGCATACCGCAATCCGCGGCCCGGGCCGCCGCCGCCAAGCCGGCTGGTCCGCCACCAATCACGAGCACGTGAAAATCTTGTCGCGACCCACTACCCATCGGTCCTCACTTCCATGCCGGGTTCGCACAGAATCTGGCAGCTCCGACAATGGGGTTTCCCATTGATCGTCACGCGACATTCGAAGCAAATGCCCATTCCGCAGAGCGGTCCGCGGGGCTGCCCGCTGACCGAAATCCGGCAGGATTGCGCAGCCACCGCCGCGGCAACCGCGACGGTCGAACCTGAAGCCACCTCGACCGGCACGCCGTTGACTCTCAAGCTGAGGCTAGGCATGCACATGCTCCTTGGCCGCTCGGGAGGGCAAGTAAGGCTCGATCGGGATCTCGGTTTTCGCGCCGGTAATCTGGTCCACCAAAATCCTCGCGGTCCCCAGCGAGGTCGTGATGCCCAGCCCCTCGTGACCAGTCGCCAGAAACAGGGACTTGTCATCCGGCCATGGGCCAATCAAGGGCAGCTTGTCAGGAGTGGCCGCCCGAAATCCAGTCCATGTCCGCACCGTCAACATCGGCCCGAGCCCCGGCATGTATTCTTGCGCGCGCCGCAGCATACGAACCAGAATTTCGTGATCCACTTCCTTGTGTTCCGCTCCGTACTGCCGGGACGAGCCAATGAGGATCTGACCCGTTCGCCGTGGCTGCACGTTAAAAGCGACCGAGTCACTTCTCACGGAATGTGCGCTCTTCAGATAACCGAGCTCTACCAATTGATGTCGGGTGAATCCTGGGTAGCGATCTGTAATGGCAAGATGGCCCTTCCGCTTCTTGACCTCGAGACCTGGCGTGAGGTCCGGCGCGAGCGCACCTGCTGCATTCACCAGAAACTCAGCTCGAATCTCCTGACCGTCGTTCAGCCCAACGCGTCCTGCTCCCAATTGGAGAACGGAGCATCCCAACTGGATTCTTGCTCCGCGCTGCCGGGCTCGCTCCAGCAGGAAGCGGGCTGCACACGGGGGATACAGCACCCCATCCTCGGAAACCAGCAAGCCGCCCGTCATTCCCGGACGCAGATTCGGTTCGAGATCCCGCAGAGCTGGTTCAGACACCACTTCTGTCGCAACGTTCCGCTGGCCGTAGTATTCGTGCTTGCGCCATACCTCCGCCATTTCCTCTTCATCGACCGCGACCCAGATCGTGCCGCACTGGTCGTACTCCAGGTCGTCGGGCAACTCGGGCCGCAATTGCTGCCATAGCTTTTGCGAATAGCGGGTCAATGCAAACTGCGCTTCGGAATCGTCCATCACCACGATGTGGCCCATTCCAGCCGCAGTAGCGCCGGAACCAATCGTATCCCGATCCACGACAACCACCCGCAAGCCACGCCGCGAACATTCGTCCGCACAAGCGGCCCCAACGATTCCCGCGCCCACGATCGCGACGTCATACACAACACTGCTCATGCCCGGATTCCCATGCAAAACGGATCGTGCGGATCGAGCACCAGGTCTGCTTCCGCGTTCACAAATGCAGAACCCTTAATGCTCGGATAAACCTTATCGCCTCGTATTACGATACTTCCCTCGAATACACTTCCCACAATACTCTCTTGTTTCCACGTCTGGCCTTCGCGAAGTTTGCCATCGGCATAAAGACAAGCGAGCTTGGCGCTGGTCCCCGTGCCACAGGGAGAGCGGTCATAGGCCTTACCCGGACAGAGCACAAAGTTCCGGCTGTCGACGCCCGGCTTTTGCGAGGGGACAAAGAGCTCGATGTGATCGACCTCGTCCCCGCCATCGCCGACGATGCCGTTCGCACGAAGCGCTTGTCGGATGGCCCAGGTGAAAGTCGTCAGCTCGTCGATATGCGCGAGCGTCAACTTCATCGTGTGATCCTGAACGAGAAAGAACCAGTTCCCTCCCCACGCAACATCACCACGGACCATCCCATAGCCGGGAACTTCTACAGCCACGTTCGCGGCCCTCCGATAGCTTGCCACGTTGTTTAAGGTCACTTCGCCGTTCTCATCGAGGACAGCGCCGACCACGCCCACGGGAGTCTCGATCCGATGTTCGCCCGGACTGATCCGCCCCATGTACGCCAGCGTGACAACCAGACCGATCGTACCGTGGCCACACATTCCCAGGTACCCAACGTTATTGAAGAAGATGACACCCGCCACGCAGCCTCGATCGAGCGGATCGCATAACAGCGCACCGACTGTGACGTCGGACCCCCGAGGCTCGTTTACGACGGCAGAGCGAAACGCATCGTATTGATGGCGAAAGCGTTCCAGACGCTCGGCCAAGGGCCCTGCTCCCAGATCAGGACCGCCACTCACAACCAGCCGGGTCGGCTCTCCTCCGGTGTGGGAGTCGATCACCCGGACCCGACGGCCTTCACCCAGTTTCATCAATTTATTCGGGTTCCGCCCGCGAATCTCATTGAAGTCGGCTCATAACGCCTCTCAAATCAATATTTAATAGGCGTTGAGGTATTTTATGGATACAATATGCAATCGTCAAACCCAATTTTCTCGATCAGGCTGCCTTCCCCCTTGACCGACAAGCTCGAGACCACCGGCCCACAGGCACTAACGATCCGACCCCGTAACTTCGCTCGCAGACTGGGTTTATTTGACTGCGTCATGCTGGTAGTCGGAGCCATGATTGGTTCAGGCATCTTTATTGTTCCTGCCGAAATGGCTCGGCAAATTGGCAGTGCCGGATGGTTGCTGGTGGCTTGGGGTGTCGCCGGCGCTCTGACCATCGCCGGTGCACTGTCCTACGGTGAACTGTCCGGCATGATGCCGCAGGCTGGTGGTATGTACGTCTACCTGCGCGAAGCGTACTCCCCTCTTTGGGGATTCCTCTACGGCTGGACCTTGTTCTCCGTCATCGAGACTGGCACGATTGCTGCCGTTGCCGTGGCCTGCGCACGATTCTCGGGCGTACTTTGGCCGTGGATCGCGGAAGACAAATATCTGGTGGGACCGATCCATGTCTCCACCCATTACGCACTCTCGTTATCGACGGCTCAACTGTTGGCAGTGGGCGTGATTGCAGTGCTTACTGTCACGAACACGCTGGGCCTACGTTACGGGAAACTCATCCAGAACGTCTTCACCGTAGCGAAGACCAGCGCGCTGACCGGTCTGATCGTTCTGGGTATCCTGCTCGGACGAAACGCAGCGGCGTTACATGCCAACTTCAGCAATACGTGGCGGCCGCTCGGCTTCGACTCTCCGGCTGATGGGCTCGGTGCCACCACAGTTCTCAGTCTGTTCGTCGCGATCTGCCTGAGCCAGACTGGATCGTTGTTCTCCGCCGACTCCTGGCACAACATCGCCTTCGCGGCCGGCGAAGTGAAGAACCCCGAGCGCAATGTTACTCGCGCCATGGTTCTCGGCACCATCATTGTAATCACGCTCTACATGCTCGCCAATGTAGCGTACCTGGTGACGCTTCCGCTGCACGTCATCCAGCAGGCACCCGCCGACCGCGTGGGAACTGCCACTCTGCGTGTAATCTTTCCCGGACTGGGGACCACGATGATGGCCGCCGCCATCATGGTGTCGACCTTCGGAACGATCAATGCGCTCACTCTGACCGGAGCGCGCGTCTACTATGCCATGGCTCGGCAAAAGCTTTTCTTCGGTTTCACAGGAGAGTTGAACGAAGCGAACGTACCTGCTTCGGCTCTCGTGCTTCAGGGTCTCTGGGCCATCTTTCTAGTGCTGCCTCGCACTTATGATCCGGCAACCCGGTCGTGGGGAAACCTCTACAACAGTTTGCTCGAGTATGTGATTTCAGCGGCGCTCATCTTCTATGTCCTGACGGTGGCCGGAGTGTTCCGCCTCCGGATCACACGGCCTGATACAGTGAGGCCGTATCGCACCCTCGGCTATCCCATCGTTCCGGCTCTTTACATACTGGTGGCGTCTACAATTCTCGTGGTTCTCTTTGCCTACCGGGCTGCGACCACATGGCCCGGCTTGCTTATCGTCGTGCTCGGAATTCCCATTTATCTCGTGCTGAAACGTTCGGCTGTCGAACCGGAAAAGCCCATGCTGCAGCCTTCTACCGCCGATCTCGAGAGTGCGGAATGATTCGCTACACCGCGATTGAGAGGAACGCGAATGTTGCCATGTATCGGTCAGGAATGTGACGCCGTGACATCTCGAAGGCGTCAGCACCCCTCGACACTCCCCGGGATTGTCTTCTTGTTAGCCGCGTGCGTGAGTTCGGTTTCCGTGCACGCGCAGAGCCCCGCATTCACAGAGACTCTTCGCCGAGAGTTCGTGCAACATGATTTTGCCGTCAAGTTGTTTGGCCCGGCCCGCTGGCTCAATGGTGGAAAGGAGTACACGACTCTGGAGCCGTCCTCTGCCCCAGGAACGAAAGACCTTGTGCGTTATGACACCGCCAGCGGAAAGCGCGAGGTTCTGGTTCCCGCCTCGCAACTCACGCCCCCCGGTTCCAAAGAGGCGCTGAACATAGAGGACTACGCTTGGTCAGGTGACCTGAACCGCTTTCTGGTCTTCACGAACTCCAAGCGCGTGTGGCGCGAGAATACCCGCGGCGACTACTGGGTGCTCGATCGCAAATCCGGAAGCCTGCGCAAGCTGGGCGATGGAGGTCCCCCGTCGAGCCTGATGTTTGCAAAGTTCTCTCCCGATGGATCCCAAGTGGCGTACGTGCGTTTCAACAACATTTACGTCGAAGACCTCCAGACCGGAGTGATCACACGCTTGACCTCCGACGGCTCGGAAAAAATCATCAACGGTACTTCCGACTGGGTCTACGAAGAGGAGTTCTCGGTGCGTGACGCGTTCCGTTGGAGTCCTGACGGCACGCGAATCGCTTACTGGCAGTTCAATACCACCGACGTCAAGAACTTTGCGTTGCTCTACGACACCGGCAGCCCCTACAACGTGGTCACCAACATTCCGTATCCGGAGTACGGCCTCTATCCGACCGTGCGTCAGATTCCGTACCCGCAGCCCGGTACCGAGAATTCTTCAGCTCGGATCGGCGTCGTGCCTGCTCTCGGCGGCGAGACCCGTTGGATGCAAGTCCCCGGGTATGCCGACAAGAACTACATTGCCCGCATGGACTGGGCGGGAGACTCCGACTCTCTGGTGCTCCAACATTTAAATCGTCTGCAGAACACCAACGACATCCTGCTCGCTGACGCAAGAACAGGTGAGGTCCGAAGCGTTTACCAGGACCACGATCGTGCGTGGGTGGACGTAGTCGACAACCTCCATTGGATTCACGGCGGCAAAGATTTCCTCTGGCTGAGTGAGCAGGACGGCTGGCGACATATCTACGTCATTTCGCGCGAGGGCAAACGAGTCTCGCTCGCCACGCCGGGCGGGTTTGACGTAGTGGAACTTGTTGGAATCGATCACGGAGAAAGATGGCTCTACTACATCGCTTCTGCCGAGAACCCCACCCAACGATACCTTTATCGGAGTCAACTCGGCACCAAAGCCCTGCCCGAACGCCTTACGCCGGCAAACCAGCCCGGAACACATACCTACGATATTTCGCCGGACTTCCATTGGACATTCCATACTTACTCTACTTTTGATACGCCTCCCGTGACGGACCTGCTGAGCCTTGCCGATCAAGCGCCGCAACGCGTGCTCGAGGACAATGCGAAGCTGCAGCGAGGATCCCAAGAACTCATTTCAGCGCCTACAGAGTTCTTTCGCCTGGATATTGGTGACGGAGTGGCTCTGGACGCGTGGCTCATGAAACCGAAGGATTTCGATCCTTCCCGGAAATATCCGCTCCTTGTGTATGTGTACGGCGAGCCCGCCGGCCAGACCGTGGTCGATCGCTGGGATGATTGGAACGGAGTCTTCCATCGCGCGTTGGCACAAGAAGGCTATATCGTCGCGAGCATCGACAATCGAGGTACTCCCGCTCCCCGAGGACGAGAGTGGCGGAAAATCGTGTACGGCACGGTCGGAGTGCTGTCTTCCAAGGAACAGGCGCTCGCCTTGCAGCAGCTCGAGAAAACACGTCCCTATATTGATCCCGCTCGGGTTGCGGTCTGGGGGCGCAGTGGAGGCGGATCGAACACGCTCAATCTCATGTTTCGGCATCCCGAGCTTTACAAGTTAGGTATGGCGGTCGCTCCCGTTCCCGATCAGCGTTTGTACGACAGCATTTATCAGGAACGTTATATGGGATTGCCCCAGTCAAACGCCGAAGGTTACAAGGCCGGCTCGCCCATCAACTTTGCCGAAGGGCTTAGTGGCAAGTTGCTGCTGGTTCACGGATCGGGCGACGACAACGTGCACTATCAAGGCACCGAACTGCTGGTCAATCGGCTGGTGGAGTTGGGAAAGCCGTTCGATTTTATGGCCTATCCAGGACGAACCCACGCGCTCGTCGAAGGGCCAGGAACCGCCTATCACCTTTATTCCTTGCTTGGTCGATTCTTGGAAGAACACATGGCGCCGGGCCCAGCTCCGCGTTAGTGCGAAACTTGGATCGTACAGAACATGCGATATAGTACTTGTCGGACTGTTATAAGGGCCTCAATTTTCCTGGTGAAAGCGTCTTACAATGGGACTAGGAACAACACCAGAATCTGCAATTCCGCGCCAGTCCCTGACCTCCGCCGTCGCGGATAAGTTGCGCGACCAGATTATTCGCGGTGAGATCGCCGAAGGGACGCAGCTCCGACAGGACGCGATCGCCACCCAGTACCAGGTGAGCCGGATTCCGGTGCGCGAGGCTCTGCGGCAGCTCGACGCCGAAGGCCTGATTGCCATTGTTCCCAACCGCGGGGCCATCGTTCCTGCACTCTCACCCGAAGATATTGAAGAACTATTCGCGATCCGCGCTCTGCTCGAGCCCGAAGTCCTCAAGCTCTCCATCCCGCACTTGACGGAGAAAGATTTCTCGCAGGCGGACGCGATCTTGCGCAAGTATGTGAGTGAACTCAAACGCGAAGACCATGTCTCCGGGTGGGGACGCCTGAACTGGGAGTTTCACTCCACCTTGTATGCGCGCGCGAACCAGCCCCGGTTCATGGCGATTATCCGCAACGTGAACAACAGCGGTGAGCGCTACACTCGCCTGCAGTTGTATCTGACGCACGGCATCCAGCGCGCCAACGAAGAACACCTTAAGATTCTCGAGTTGTGCCGCCAACGCAACGTCGCCGCCGCCTGCAAACTCCTCCGTGAACACATCGAGTACGCGGGACAGTCTCTGAAAGAGGTCGTCCATCAACGGCGAGCCTCCTCGCAACTCGCCGAAGACGGCGGCCGGCGCTCGAAGTCCCAGGTGTGAATGCTCACCTCAGGCTAACTGACCAGTGACTTCGAACGTCTTGCTCTTTCTAGTTTTGATGACAACAGTGTCGTTGTTGATCCCGCCCAGAGTCGCGGGTAGCCCATTCACCCTGACGTTCTTGAGAGAATTTCGAAGCGGTAGGCGGATCTTGAAGTGAACTTCCTTCGGAGCCTTGGCTCCTCGCAGTTCTACGTGGCCCACAACTGCACGGAGGGAGGGTTGCATCTGCAAGTTGAAACTGACACGCCCCCACCGCGTCGGCGCCTGTTCGATTCCAATCTCTTTCCCGGAGACCACCCATTCCCTGGGCACTCCTTTCGCCAGATATAGCCGGTCTTCGTCGGAATGCTCCAGCACAAGCATCCAACGCAGCAGCAGTGGAATCGTCTGTTGCGCCGGAACACAGTACAGAGCCGAGTCCCCAGTAATACCTGTGACTTCACCAGCCGTCCAACTTCCGCGCGTGTGCGCGTGATAGCGATGCGAGTAGAGAAATAACAGGAACTCCTCGATGCGATCGAGTCGCAACAGCATCTGCGCATATCCGTAAGAAATAAACCCTAGAATCTCTCGTCCGTCCTCGTGAACGCCACCTACATTCGCCACCACTCCGAGGGTGGTCGCACCGTAGGCACGCATGCAATCAATCACGAGGTTAGCGAGGCGGGGTGGCAAAACATCTGCCTGCAGGAGCTCAGCATACGGGCGATGCGGCCACTGCTGCGGACTTGGCTTTTCCTTTTCGAGCGACTCGCGGAACGTTCGTGTCGTGCCGGGGAACAAACCGATGTAGGGCGGCGTTTTGTCGTTCTGGATGTTCTTCTCTAGGCTGTCGATCGTCTGGCGCTGGAGCGTCTCACTGCGACGGTGCCACGCCTGCGCGAGTCTTTCGGCCCCCGGCACATCGGGAGAAAGTTCCGCCCACGCCCGCGCGATGTCTCGGAATCCGCGTGCGGCGAATGCGCTATTCGCATAGTACGGCTGCCAGTAGAGTGACGGCTTTTCCATCAGGCACGAGTCTGATTCGCTCCAACCTCGGATCAGTCCGTAACTGGGGTCTTCTTTCGGCAGGAGCAGGCTCTCATCATGCATGTCAGCCAGCAATTTTGCTGTTGCTTCGATCTTCGCTCGATGTTTCAGAATTAATGAGCGATCCCCGGAGTAATGGAAATATCGAGCAAGAAGCGAGAGTGTCATGCCGAATTGCGCGGTCTCCGGGCCCCGCATGTCGACCATGCCCTTCGCGTCCACGTATTGTGTGAAGTAGTTGTCGATGAACAGCCGCGCAGTGGATAGCCGGCCCCATTCCATATTGGTGTAAATCGCGCTGGTAAAGACGTCCTGGAAACCGTCGTACTCCGAGCCAGCGTAATCCCGGTCGACCGCACCGTACTTCGGGTACACGCCTCCCGGCCGAGTCATCAACTCTTTGGCAAACGAATGTTGCGACAGGTCTACCCAGGCTCTCTCAGGCAATACAGCCGGAGCGCATTCGTCCAACTCGTGGTCCCAGTATTCCGCAAAGGCCAGTAGCGCCCGATAAAACTCCTCTGGCTGCGGATCCGTGCGCGCTGGAGCAAACGCCGGATAGCTGCGCCCATAGACAATTTTGACGACCTTCCCGTCTTCAATCCTCGCCGTGCGATGCCTGCTGTGCACAATGTACTTGTTTTGGTTAGCGCCAACATCGCCGAACACGATCACTTCCCAGTAGGTATGGTCGGAATCCGAAATGATCTTCCGCACTGCGGGCATCCATCCGCCTACGAGACCGTCGTAGAGTTGCCCATTCTCGAGCGCATTGTGCAGCTCGGAAAAATACTGGACCGGATGATAGGTCCGCGTGCTGCCGCTGCGATACACCGGCGTGACGTCGTAGGCTTCCTTCGTACCGACGAATGTGGTCCAGTTACGCGGATTCTTTTCAGCCGACGCCATGGGCGGAGCGACGGACCTCACCGTCTCGGGATCGGGATCTCCACCTTTCAGTAAACGATCCGCCAGCAAATCCGCCGGCGCCAGAGAGACTTCTTTGAGGCTAAGCCCAAGGTAGGGATTGCCCTCTGCCATGGATGCTTCCGCGCTCTTGCTAAGTTCCCGCGTCTGTCCTGAGGACGACAGGAAGACAATCGATCCTTCTCGCGTTCGTCGGTCCTCAAACACCTTCCATCGCTCACCACCCCGATCGAAATTGGCAATGAGCGTGTACCCCTCCACAGAAACCGGTGCCGCCTTCTTCCGCGAGGGCCGCTCTTGGCTGAGTGACTGTCCTTGGTTGGGAACAGTCGTGCCTGCGGTCAAGACCTCTAGACTCGCGGCAGCCGCTGCCATTGCTTGGATGAAGTCGCGTCGGTCCATGAAGACTCTGCTTCCCTGCCCGGTGAAATTACGTCCGTCTAGTGTCGCGATCGACGTCCCGCTCCAGGCCTGGGAGACTCACGATCCTCTTTGATCTCAAAGTTGGCCGGCGGCGTCACGCCCAGCAGATGCTCAACAAAGTAGTCCCATCGCCGCCGCGCCAGGTATTCAGCGTGCTCGCCGCTCTCCCCGTGGTACATGTTGGGCACCAACAGCATGTCGAAGTTCTTGTTGGCCTTCATCAGAGCGTCGGCGAAGCGCATGGTCTCGACTGGGTGCACGTTGTCGTCGACATCCCCATGCTCAAGCAGAAGACGCCCTTGCAGACGATCTGCCATGGTCACGTTTGACTGTGCCGCGTAGTCGTTCTGCACTGGATACCCCTGATAGTTTTCATTCCACCAGGCCTTGTCCAGCCGTGCGTCGTGATCTCCGGAGATCGCAACCCCAACTTTGTAGAACTCGGGATGCACCAGCATCGCGTGGGCAGCGCCGTATGCACCTGCCGAAGTCCCAAAGATGCCCACGCGCGTGAGGTCCATATAGGGATATCGCTCAGCCATTTGCTTGATCAGAGCAACGTGATCGTCGAAGACACCGCCCACGTTTCTGTAGGAGTATTGATGAAAGGCGCGGGAGCGACCGAACGTGCCTCGTCCGTCGATCATCACAACAATGAAGCCCAACTCTGCCACCGGCTGCAGCCAGAGAGCCGACCGAGTCGTCTTGGGAACGAAAAAGCCTTGCGGCCCGGTGTACACGTGCTCAATGACGGGATATTTCTTCGAGGCGTCAAAATTGGACGGCCGCCAGATCAGTCCGTAGATATCGGTAGTGCCGTCCGCAGCCTTCCCTTGAAACGGCTCGGGAGCCTTCCATCCCACCAGCAGCAGCTCGGCCAGATCCGCTTTTTCGAGAGCACGAACCTCCGCTCCACTGTCCGCCCGCCGCAGCGCCGATTCGCCCGGAAGGTCTGGCCGCGAATAGTTATCGACGAAGTACTTTCCGTCGGGAGAGAAGCTGACGCTGTGGTTGGCATTCTCGGGCGTCAGCAACTGCAGCCCTTTGCCGTTAAGCCCGATACGGTAGAGGTGTGTTTGATACGGATCTTCGTTGTTCTCGCGGCCATTGCCCAGAAAATATACCTGCCGAGCTTTCTCATCGATGTGTTCGATGGTCCGCACGACCCACGTCCCTTGCGTCACCTGATTTTCGAGCTGCCCGGTTTTTCGGCTGTAGAGGTAAAGATGATTCCACCCGTCGCGCTCCGACGACCACAGAATCTGCTGGGTGCTGTCAATAAATCGGAAGAACGATTCTGACAAGTCCAGGTAAGAATCGGTCTGTTCATGAACCAGGACCTTTTGCTCTCCGGTCGAGGCATCGACAACGCGCAGGTCTTTCGCCTTGAAGCCGCGTTCGTAGCAGTCGTAATGAAAACTCTTGCTGTCGGGGAACCACTCAAAGTCGGGACCGTCCTGGAAGGGCAGTTCCTGCGTCGCATTCTGCACATCGATGCGTTTGCCGGACTGAACGTCGAAAATGATTATCTCGGCTTTGGCGAGGACCTCTCCCGGCAAGGGGTAGACGTAGGTAAAGGCCCGGGGCCGCAACTGATCCGGAGGAACGAACTGCAGGCTCGTAAAGCGACCTGAATTTCGTGAATCGATCCGGTAAGTAGCCAGCTTCGATGAATCGGGCGACCAGAAAACCGCGGCGGGCTGCTTCACGTCCTCCGTTTTCTGCTCGACTAACAAGCGCAATGACGGCAAGGGAGTAGCATAGTCCCACCCTGTCACGCCGTCGTGGGTCAGTTGCAGGATGGTGCCCGTCGAAATGTCCCGCAGAAACAAATTGTGATCGGATACGTACGCAGCCCAGCGCTTATTGGGCGAGATCGTCTCATTCGGGCCCTCGGATCGCGTTTCTTCGCGGCATTCATAGGTGGCTATGGCACACGCCCAATGAGCGTCGTCCAGGGTAAGACGGATCGACTTTCCATCATCCGCGAACTCAAAGTCTGAGAAGGGCAGATGGTCGGCAGAGTATTGACCCTTCGCGGCCTGCGAAAGTCCTGCGGCCAAGCGCCCGTGGTCGAAGGCGGGGGACGTCGTGTTCTTGTCCGCATCGACGAGGACAAACTGCGCGCCTTTTGTGTTCAGACGTCGATACCAGAATCGATTGGTCTTCTCAACCCAATGGGGCGTCACTTCGCCGGGGAAAACGCGGTGAAGCAGATTTCCGGGAAGAAAGCGCACGGCCCGTTGATAGTTCTCCAGGGTGCCCTGCCCGGCAGCTTGCATGGTGAGCAGCAGGGTCGCGCTGGAGACAAGTGCCGCGCAGCGATGACGCACCTTCAACTTGCAGATCTCCCCGCCAACGAGTTTGTAGTAAATAAAATGCACCCACCGGACGTTCGCGAAGCTGGCGTCCGGCAAATGCATTCAAATTCGATCGTTCACTCGATAGACCTCAGAATTCTATGTTGGCCCGTAGCTCGATCATCCTGGGTTGGTAACTGGGGGAAGTGCCTCCAATTCCGAAGCCGGAGGCCTGCACGTTCGGGAAACCTCCTCCCGCCGCGTAGCAGTAGTACGAGCAACCGTTCCCGGAGCCTGGCTGGAAGCTTGGGTGATTGAAGGCGTTCAGCATCGATGCCTGGAAGCGGAAGTTGATGCTCTCGGTGATCGGCACGTGCTTGGTGATGGATAGGTCATCGGTGACGTAGCGCGGCCCGTGGAGATACACCAACTGACCGATTGTTCCTGCCGTCGTGTTGGGATTGATGTAGGTCGAATTGGCGCCCCCTCCCGTCGGGCTGGCCAGGTATTTGGGGTTGATGAACGAAACCGTCGCAGTT
>WNFQ01001299.1_pt1 | contig 39176 bp, 38 predicted proteins | sample 5400171 | NCBI WGS metagenome assembly WNFQ01 (sample SAMN13153356, study PRJNA577476) | soil metagenome | isolation source: 20 cm soil under Madrone tree | place: USA:California | collected 2016-06-14
TGAGCTCGCGATCCACGGTCGGAAAAATCGTTGCCATGTGGCTGCCCATCATGACGTTTTTCGCGCTCGGCTTTGAGCACTCCGTTGTAAACATGTACCTCATTCCATCGGGCATGATGTTTGGCGCACCCATTTCCGTGGGCCAGGCGCTTTTCTGGAACCTGCTTCCCGTCACGCTTGGCAATCTTGTTGCGGGGGCGCTCTTGACGGGCGTGGCGCTCTATGCGACCTATCCCAGCGCGGCAGCTCCTCCCGTCAGCCAGGTACAAGTCTTAGCGGCCGAGCAGAGCGAACAACAAGCCGCATTCGTCGCCGCCGCTGGCGGCTTGCACTAGCACTGATTCAACGTGCCTGATTTTCGATTTCCTGCTACTGCGATGCGCCACAGCGCACTTGCACTTCCGCCGCCAGATCGGGGTCCATCAAAGCCAAGCGCCCATGTAACGCCGAACAAACTTGCTGCGATGTGATTCCCAAAGCGCCGCGCAAATCTGCTCCCGAAAGGTTTGCCCCATCCAGCTCGGCTCCTCGCAAAATCGCGCCGGTGAAAAAAGCGCCGCGCAAATCCGCTTTCTTCAAATCGGCGTCCAGCAAAATTGTGCCCTTAAAAATTGCGCCGGTGAGATTGGCTTCCTCAAGTCTGGCCGAGGACAAATCCGTTTGTGCCAGATTTGCAAATGACAGCACAGCGTGCTCGAGTCTTGTGTCTCGCATGTCCGTACGCGACAGGTCCGTTCGAAGCAATTGGGCATTTCGCAAATTGACCGCATACAGCGACGCTCCGGAAATTCTCGCGTTCGAAAGGACTGCGTTTTCAAACGTGCCGTAAGAGAGATCCACGAAGCGCATGTCAGCTGCGGAAAAATTAGCTCCCGTGGCTTTGGCGGATACAAAAACGGCATGCGCCAATTGGGCACGGTCCAGAATCGCCGAGCGCAGCAAAGCTTCTCGCAAATTTGCTCCTCGCAAGTCAGCTTCGGAAAGATAAACTCCGTCCAAATTTGCGCGCCAAAGTTTTGCATTGATTAAAAATGCTTTGTAGCCACGCGCGAATCGCAAGTTCATCTGATTCAGCTTTGCGCCCGCGATGCCTTCCACGGTTTCGTCAGTCCATTCTTCGCCTTTGCGCGGAGGTGTCGACAGCGCCGCTTCCGTCATATCCGCGTACGGCCGGTAGCCCACGGACTGAAAGACCATGGACGCCCAGCGTCTCACATCCGCAGGAGACTCTCCCCCCGACGTGCCGTGGTCGAATGGCAACCCCCTGTTTACGCCGAGAGAGAAAAGAAAAAGAATGAATCCGCATGCCAGCGCCGCGCGCGTGGTTCCCAGGATCATTCGAATGATGTTTTTGGACTTCGGAAGGCGGATGTCGCCAGGCCGCAGCACTCGTGACACAACAAATGGAACACTGGTCGCTGTCGCCACGGACAGTGTTATGAGAAACACATGCAGAAGTGTTCCCCGGAAATCCTGCCGCGGTAGATACCGCAGCCAAAAGAAGAACATCGTCACGGGCACAATCCAATAAGCCAGCACCGTGGAAAGCACCGTTTCAAACGTGGTCATGGCCGATTTTGTATCGCCTTGCCACCGGAAGTGCCGCCGCACCAGCCCCATCAGGTACCACGGGCCGTCTTTTTCCAGCGTCTGTCCATCCGGAAAAACGGCGGGGAGAGCAGCCATGCTTCCCCATAACCTTAATAATAGAAAATGAAAACGCAGCGAGAGTACCAGCAGAACAAGCGGGCCGCCGAGGTACAGCCCCGTCATAGGCAACACATTCCCCAATCGCAAGGAGGGCACTGCGGAAGTATTGAGCAGCAGACGCACGTCCGTGGTGAAGGCAATCAGCGCGCAGCAGAGCAGGCTCATTCCGACGGTTAGAAAATAAAACCACCGCGCAATTTTTGTGGCATCGCCGATCGCTTTGGAGCTGTCAACCGCCGAAATCGATTCGGGGAGCACGGCGTCGAATAGATTCGTTCCACCGAGCCGGCCGAACCACAGCCCTTCCGAACCATAGAGGTTGGCGCCCATCAAGTTCGCGCCCCGTAATTCCGTGCCCAACAAATTGGCGTTCTGGAGATTCGAACGCACCAGGCTGGCTCCTCGCAAATTGGCCATCGATAAATCCGCGCCCACAAGGTTTGTTCGATGGAGATGAGCTCCCTGCAAATTGACACCGGTCAGGTCGGCTTTCGCCAAATTTACTCCGCAGAGATCCGCTTTGATTCCGGATTCTCCGCCCGATTCCACCCAAATTTTGTGTTGATCCAGAATTTCGGCAAGATCGATCAGCGAGATTCCGATGGAATCGGCTTCGCTGACGGGTTCAGCGGCAGCAGAATTTCCAGTTGAAACTTCGCTCTTCAGTTCTTCAATTTCTTTGATTGCGTCTATCTGCAGGCCCATTCGAGCTTTTTCCCCCGTCTTTCTCTTTCCGTTCTCAGGCATCCCTACCGCACCCCAGCAGTGGAAACTGACGCGCTCTCGCGCTGCTCACTACATTCGAATCTTTAGGATTCGAATTCTTTCCGGCCTTGTTTGAAATCCCCCGCCACCGGCCGCACTTCTGCTGGGCTGCTCTACATCCTCTCCCACCAGCGCTGTGGAAATCGCCTGCCCGAGAGTACAGGCGGCGCATGGGTAACTGCTAGCTCCAGGCCCTGGGAATGCCGGGCTCCATTTCCGTTATGCTGTAGAAGTAAGCACTGAAAGCGCGCCTTCGCGAAATCTTTGAGGGCCAGGGGACGTACTAGTATCAGAGCTTTCGAAGGCTCATTCCTGCCTTAGATGCGCAAACCGTGATTTGCGCTGCACGTTCACCCATCACCCGAGGTGCCACGTTGGCCACGGATTCCATCGCCATAGCTCAACCGAACTTGCCCGCGCCTAAATCAACAGTGGCTGGTGCGTCGCATACGATTTTTCTGCTGGCGGTGATCGCCGCGTGGAGCGCTTGGGGTTACTTCGGTTCTCTTCGACTGCGCACCGTGCAGAATCCGCATCGCGCCGCCATGCATGTGCTCACCGTTTTGTGGGAATGGTCCGTCGTCGCCTACATCGCCTGGGGCGCCAAACGCCACGGCTCTTCCCTGCGCGAACTCATTGGTGGAAAGTGGAACAATTTGAAAGATTTTTTAAAGGATGTCGCCATCGCCGCGGGTTTCTGGCTCATCGCTTTGACAGTCTTGTTCTGCACCGCGGTTGCGCTCCGTGCAACCAAGGGCGGCCAGAACATTCGCTTCTTGCTCCCGCAAAATCAGCTGGAGATTTTTCTTTGGATTGTCACATCCATCACGGCGGGCATTTGTGAAGAAATTATTTTCCGCGGATATTTCCAGCGACAATTCAGCGCGTGGACCGGCAATGTGTCAGCGGGAGTCCTGCTATCCGCCGTCGCGTTTGGCGCCGGGCATATCTATCAGGGCTGGCGATCGGCCATCATTATTCTCGTGTATGGTTTGCTGTTTGGGATTCTGGCGGAGATGCGGAAAAGCCTGCGGCCGGGCATGATGACACATGCGTGGCATGACGGGTTCTTCGGATTGGCTGGCAGGCTGATTGCGAAGTGAGTGTATGGAAGTAGAGAGTATAAACTAGCAGCGGCCACCCTTCGGGGTGGTTGTATGAGCCTGAAAGTTGATCCCGAGGTCACACCACGGAGGTAAATAGTTGAAAGCTGAAAAGTAGAGACATCAATCTTATCGATGAGTATCAAAGACGTAAGTAGTGACGTTCCAGGACAGGGGCCGGGGATCGAACTTTGAGAAAAGCGCAGGGAAATAAGTGCCGGGGTAGCTTCGCTGAGGGGCCAAGGCACCCCGGCATATCCTGCCCGCCTCCGCAGTGAACGAGCAAGAAACTCGCTGAAGAATATTTCTTACCACAAGGCTGTGCAGATGTTGCAAATCCAGCCTGCGGATTTTTTGCCGCCGCAGCAGATAGGGCGGCCGTGAACCAGGAAGCGGGGACTTCCCTTCCCGAAGTTTTTTACTTGTCTTCGTCGCCGCGAAGGAATTCGTAGCGCTCGATGGCAGCAACCACGCCGACGGCGCCTTCTTCGCGCGGCTCGGTGCGCTGCACGCGGCCGAGGCAACGGACTCGTACAGGTCCGGCCAAAGTAATCTCGTTGGGCAGGGTCAGAAGAATCTCGACGGGCGAGCCCTCCCTGACATCCTTGGAAAGAAAGAAGTAGACACCGCGGGAGCTGACATCCCGAGACTCGGTGCTGGTCTCACCAACCGCGGCTCCCGTAGTCCAACGGACGGTGAGCGGCAGCCGCATGGAAAAGCGCTGGGTAGTGCGGCGTTCGGAACCAGTCAAAGCAATCCTCCTGATTGAAGATAGAGTGTATATGGGTAAGGTCTAGGGAACAATAGAACTCCAGATACAAAATCGATTCAATGTTGAGAAGTACCGACGTACTAGAACGGGGCCGGAAATTGGGACTTCTGGATACAGGCGGCCTGACAATTCGTCGGGAAGAGGGTTGTGCAGTCTGGAGGAATACGTGTTGAGGGACTCCTCCTCCCGTGTCTTTGTACGTGTTGCATTTAAAGGGCTTAGCTAAGACGTAAGTCTTTTGTTTACAACACTTTGAAAGATTCGCAGTTAGTTCTCCCGGGCCACCAGCCTGCCGCGCCGGTTTGCAATCGGTATACGCAAAATGCGGCAAAGCTCAGTTCACTGTTAGCGTAAGCATCGTCGTATGCCTTCTGCTGTCGGAAAGCCGGTTAGGTCATTGCAAATTTATCGTGATCGTTCCTTGATGACTCAATCTCCCGTCTGTCCCACATAGACGGCCGATGCAGTGCCCGTGATGACTTCCTGCACGCTGGTTGTGGTTGTCGATTGAAGATTATTGGGGTCTCCCGTGTACTGGGCCCAATATTCGTAGGTGCCTGGGCCAAAGAAGTTCGTCACGGTGGCACTCGCTTTTCCATTCACCACCTGAATCGGAGGAGCCACACCTTCTCCGTTAGGCGGGTGACCCATGGAGATATTTACAGTGCCCGTCAGGGTCTTTGTCGACGTGACTGTCGCGGTCAAGATGAACGAACCACTTGCTGGAACTTTGGCATTGGATGTTGTTAGTCCGGGGCAAATCGTCACAAACGCTTGAAGGCCCAAACGGCTCGAAGATGCCGCCCGGGGAAGTACAAGAATTCATGATCCGATCAAATGGTAGTGAATGATGCGCGGCGAGGTGGAACTTGGCATTACGCAATTGTCCCGATAGGAATCGGGATGCGATTAGGACTGGTCTATGAGTCTGTGGTGAATGGCGTACAAGGCCAGTTCGAGGCGGTCGGAGACGCCGAGCTTGTCGAAGATGTTGTGTAGATGGTTCTTGACGGTTTGCTCGGAAATAAAAAGCTTTTCGCCGATTTCCTTGTTGCGGAAACCTTGCGCGACGAGCTGAACAATTTCTTTTTCGCGGTCGCTGAGCAACGGCTTTTCGCGGCGCGGACCGGATTCGCTGGATTTCGAAAACGCCTTCATGACTTCGGCGGTCATGCGGTTGTCGAGCCAGATTTCGCCGGCGTGCACGCGATGAATACTTTTCACCAAGAGATCGGTGGCAGACTGCTTCAGCACCACACCGCGCGCACCGAGACGCATGGCGCGAACCACGTCACGATCGTCTTCCGCGGCGGTCAAAACGACAACGCGCGTGGGCAGCGTATCAAAGTTGACTTCTTCGAGGACGGCGAGGCCGTCTTTATCGGGCATGCGCAAATCAAGCAAAAGGATATCGGGCTTGAGCTTGGCGAGCAGCTTGATACACTCCGCGCCGTTCTGCGCTTCGCCGACGATAGTAATGTCCTCGTCGGAATCGAGAAGTTTCCTAAGGCCATCGCGAAAGATCGCGTGGTCGTCAGCCAGTAGTACTCGTATCTGTGGTTTCGTTGTCTTAGCCATATTATGTCAGGGTTTGTAAGACAAACCCTGAAACCCGTCAACCGAGCGGTACTTCGATCGTTAAACGCGCTCCATGCCCCGGGTTTGACTCGACAGTCAAAACCCCACCCACGGTACGCGCGCGCTCCTTAATGGAAATGGGACCCAAGCGCAGCCGATCCAGCTCGTCGCCGGTAAACCGGCCGGCGAAGCTAAACCCTTCGCCGTTATCATCTACTACGAGTACTAGGCGGCTGTCATCCTGCGACAGTTTTACCACGACATGGGAAGCCTTGGCATGCTTTTTTATGTTGTTGAGTGCTTCTCGGTAAATCTGGAAAATCTCCCTACAGACGCGGTCGGGAGCGCGCAACTGTGCTGAATCAATGAGCAAGTCCAGGGCGACGGTGGATTCGTTGCGGTAGCGCTCGGCGAAACCACGCATCAAATCGACCAAATCGGCACTCTGGACCCGGAGCGGGCGAAGGTCCGTAACGATCTGGCGCAACTCCGCACCCTCATTCTTAACGGTCTGCTGGAGACTGGCGAGGCCGCTGACGGCTTGGTCTGGCGCGCCGGGTACCCGGCGGCGCAGGACATCCAACTGGATTTCGACGCTCAAAAGGGTCTGAAGAATCCCGTCGTGCAGGTCGCGTGCAATGCGGCTGCGCTCGGCTTCGATGGCGCGGGCGCGTAAGTGCCTCAAAAGAAAGATGTTCTCGAGAGTGGGAGAAATGTGACCGGCGATGCTTTCAAGCCAGGCTAGGTCCTGTTTTTGGAATGGCTTACGGCCATTAAGCAGGAAAATCCGGCCACTCGCCTCCGCTCCCTGATCGAAGGCCACTGTCAAGAATGAGCGCACCTTGAGTTCCTGCTGGGCAGGTCCCGGCAATCGTGGCAAATTCTTGATCACTCTACCGTTGCGCCGGTCCCAGCCGAATCCGGCCCCCGCCCCATTAAGCGAGTTCCAGCAAATGGCAGCGTCCAAATCGTCGAGCAAGAAGCCGTCCGTACGCGAAAGGGGCATGCTTTCCGGCACTAGCCGCTCACTTTCGCCAGCTTTCAGATGCCAGAGGAAGATCCGCTCCAGATCGGTATCGCGGTAGAGCAAGAGAGCCTCTTCGGCTTGGAAGGTGGTCGCGAGCTCATCGAGAAAGAGCCTCAGCGATTCCGCCAGTCCTTGATCCACTTGCATGGTCGCATTGATGCGCGAGAAGAAATCGATTTGGGTCACAAACCGCCGGTTGAGGTCGCCGAGATAAGCGAGGCCTGCGCCACCGGCAAATGTTCCAGCCAGAAGCCCCAGCCAGGCGACCACGCGCATCCAGTCCAGTTCGCCGCGGCCCGCCGTGCGCAACACCAGGACGAGGGCGATGGCTCCGGCAAGCGGGACGGTCAAATCAAGACCCCAGCGAATGCCTCCCGCGTAGCAGATGAACATGAAGGGAAACCACACCGGTACCGTGGAAGGACTGATATAGATGAAATATCCCAGGGCGAGCAAATCGCAAATCAACGGCAAATGCCAAGAGCGTTTTCGGAGGAGCCGCTCCAGTTGCGTCACAAGGAGCGCCGCGATCAAATAAGCAATCAGAAATGAAACGGAACGCCGCAATTCATTCGAAGGTCGCCGCTCTAATACAGCGAGCAGCGCCAACAGAATGAATACGGGTCGCGCGTAAACAATCTGCCGCTCGAAATGGTGACGGTCCGTTTGATGAGGGCTCATGCGCGGGAACGCGTGTCCTATCAATTCAGTCTAACAAGATGCGAGATGTTCGTGGCGGGGCGGTTTCCAGGGTGCAACGGTGGCCTGCTTGAGCTAGCGGACGGTTCGATGAGCACGTCGCAGCATCCGAGATGAAGCGGCGGTAGCTACTTTTCGAGGCGCGGGAATTGGCGTAAACTAGGGTAGTTCGACGGATGGTGGGAGTAGCTCAGCTGGTAGAGCGTCGGTCTGTGGCACCGAATGTCGCGGGTTCAATCCCCGTCTCCCACCCCAACCTTCAGAGGCATTTCTTATCGCGTATTGCTTCGCTTACGAAGGACAGGAGCATCCAGTCCCCCTACGAGATTGCTTTCGACTTCACTCGCGCGGTTACCTACAGGCTCTCCAGCACCTGAACTTTTAGTAATTCCGCAGGAGAGCGCTCTTTTCCATCTTCATGCTGTAGTCCGCTGTCAGCATGAAGACCCGGAATCCAGGAATGACTTCCATGAGTTCCTGAGCCAATTCTATGCCAGAGACGTCTGGCAGCGAGAGGTCCAGGATCGCCAAGTTGGGAGATAGGCACTTTGTCTTGTCTAAAGCTTCGACTCCACTTCCAGCTTCCGCAAAGGCATCGAATCCGTCGCCGTGATCGAAAACTTCAAGGAGTTGTTTCCGGAAAACGATGTCTTCTACGACGATGAGCACTGTAGGCATAGATGACCCCGTTCTAGAACTCTCCCTCGGGAGAAGTTCACACACACAATTCGCGCTAAGAGTTCCGTCGCCGAGCTCATTCACTATGCGATTCGCACCAAGATCGTTTCGGAGCCAAACATTTTGGAATAAGTGGAACAGCGGAGCCGTGGGTTCATTGCTTGCCCGTAACCCCAATTCACTTTCCACAAAATATCAAGTCCATTTTGTACTTTTGAAACACGCGATCGGCCGTGAGCAGCGTCATTTGTTCGGAGAGTGCCTGGGCGATGAGCATCCGGTCAAACGGGTCACGATGATGACTCGGCAGCGAATCCACTGCCAGTGCGTGAAGATGAGTAATATTCAGGGATTGCAGGGACATGACTCGCATCGCGTGCGTCACAAATTCCGCCGGCCGCTCCGGCAGAACCAATTTTCCGGTCCCGGCTTTGATGATGATTTCCCACGAACTCACGGCGGACAGGTACAGTTCGGATGCGCTGTCTGCCAGCATCTCGAGGGCACGGTGACTAAGTTTGGGTCGTGAAATCAAGCTGTGGATAAGAACGCTGGTATCCACCAGGTATTTCATTATTTCTTTCTTTTCCGGGGTTGCCGACCTTCAAACAGATCCAAAATGTCGTCTGGCAACTCGCGCACAGGAACCAGCCGTGCGACCGGAACGCCACGGTTGGCGATAGTAATCTCCTCGCCCGCAGCTACGCGGCGCAGCAGCCGCGAAAGCTGGGTTTTCGCTTCGTGGGTGTTCACCGCTTTCATATCACCCATACTAGACTAAGTTACTGGACTAAGTCAACTTGGAGACATTCTTTCCCGCCATTCCGTGTCTCGTTGCCAAGCGATATTGACTCTTCTACTTGGCAACGCGCGATATAGAGAAACGCTATCCACTCTCTAGATTTCGCAATTCGCGGATTCTTGCCTATCATGAATTATGACCAGCATTCGTTGCCGCGGTGTACTCTTCGACCTGGACGGCGTGTTGGTGGATTCCACTCCCGCGGTTGCCCGGGTCTGGGCTGGCTGGGCGCGCGAACACGGTTTCAATCCCGATGAAGTTGTCAAAAATGCTCACGGCCGGCCCAGCATCACCACCATCCGCGAGATTCTCCCCCATGCGGACCACGCAGCGGAGGATCGCGAGGTGGAGCGACGGGAGATCGCTGACGTGGAGGGAGTCATTCCGCTGCCAGGGGCAATGGAATTGCTGAAAGCACTCCCCCTAGAACGCTGGGCGATCGTGACTTCCTGCACGCGCGCGTTGGCGCATGTGCGCATCGCTGCAGCAGGATTGCCGAAGCCCAAGCATCTAGTCACTTCGACTGATGTGAAGCATGGCAAGCCTGACCCCGAGCCCTACCTGAAAGGGGCGCAAATTGTAGGCGTGCCTGCGAGCGAGTGCATTGTCATCGAGGACGCTCCTGCAGGTATACGCGCCGGCAAAGCCGCGGGGGCACGCGTCATAGCGTTGCGCACTACTGCGAGCGACGCCGAACTCCAGCAAGCCGGCGCCGACTGGATAGATGATAACTGCGCGGAACTTTTCCTGGATTTCTCCACAACTGACGAAGAGTTTTTGGTCCTGGGCCGTCGAACATAATTAGTCCGGGGTTTCACAGAAACGGGTAGAATCTCTGCTTCGCCGATCACCAAGTACCAGTCTGTTCCGAGGAGTGAAAGATGATTCGTGTGAAAAACCTGAGCGTGCTGCTGACGCTTGCCCTGTCCATCGCCCCGATTGCCACAATCACTCGCGCACAAGACAAAGATGCCAAGCCTGCCGACAAGCCCGCCGAAGCCACGCCTCCCGCTCCGCCCAAGGAGGAATCTTCCGTCACCGACCACAGCATCAAGATTGCCGGCCAAACCATTCCCTACAAGGCAACCGCGGCAACGATTCTCTTGAAAAACGAAAAAGATGAGCCGACCGCGTTGGTCTATTACACCGCTTACACGCGCAGCGAGGTGAAGGATCTCAGCCAGCGCCCCGTCGCGTTCGTTTATAACGGCGGCCCGGGTTCTTCTTCGGTATGGCTGCACATGGGCTCGTTTTCGCCGCGACGGGTGATCACTGTAAACGCCGACGCCACGCCTCCCGCTCCCTACAAGCTCTCGGAGAATCCGCATTGTCTGCTAGATAAAACAGATTTGGTCTTTCTTGATCCCGTGGGAACCGGGTTCAGCCACGCCGTGGGCAAGGCCCAGGACAAGGATTTCTGGGGCGTCGATCAAGACGTCAAATCCCTGGCGCAATTCGTCAACACTTACGTCAGCCGCACCGGCCGGTGGAATTCGCCAAAATTTCTTATCGGCGAAAGCTACGGTACGTTCCGCTCCGCCGCGCTTTCCAACTATTTGCAGTCGCATGACGGCTTGTACTTCAATGGCATCGTGCTGATCTCTTCCGTGCTAAACCTCGGGACCATTTCCTTCAATCCCGGTGAAGACATGCCGTACATTTTCTACTTGCCCAGTTATGCGGCCACTGCCTGGTATCACAAGGTATTGAAGGAACGGCCTGACAATTTGAGCTCCTTTCTCGAAGAAGCAAGGAGATACGCGCAAACCGACTACGCAGATGCCTTGATGAAGGGTTCAAAGCTCGGGGAGGCGGAAAAGGCCACCGTCGCCAAGAAACTTTCCCGCTTTACAGGCCTTAGCGATGACTATCTCGTCAAAGCCAATCTGCGTGTGAATCTGCCGCAATTCATGAAGGAACTGCAGCGCAGCCGCGGCTTGACCACGGGGCGTCTCGACGCGCGTTTCTCTGGCTGGAGCTACGACCTGCTAGGCGAATATGCCGAGTACGATCCGCAAGACACCTCGATTACCGGGCCGTTTACGGCGGCATTTAATAACTATGTGCGCGACGAGCTGAAGTTCGGACAAGACAAGGTCTATCGCACCGGTTCGGACGAAGCGGGGAATAGTTGGGATTGGAAGCATCGCGGCAGCGGTGACAACTTCGGATTCCCCGGGTCGCCAAACGTGGAAGGCGATCTGATTCAGGCCATGCTCACCAATCCGCACCTGCAAGTCGAAGTGGAAAATGGACTCTATGATTTGGCAACGCCGTTCTACGCTACCGAGTACACCATGGAGCATCTCGGCTTGCCGGACAAACTTCAGAAAAACATCCACCTGCAGTATTACGACGCGGGACACATGATGTATCTGCGCGATGAAGATCTCGCCAAACTAAAAACCAACATCGCCGGCTTCATCGATGGTGCTTCCAAGCGGTAGGCAAGAGAACGCATCGGCCGGCGCGAACATCATTTAATCCTTACCGTCGTCAACACGCAGCGTGCGGGTCGTCAGGTTTCTCTTGTCCAGCCCCGCCTGCCCATCCGGACAGTAGTGCCCAGGAAATAACGTGTTAACCCTGGACTGTCCGCAGGTACCGGCTCGCCTACAATAGAAATGTCACGTAGGGTACTGTTCTAGCCGCAATTCGCGCGATTCGCCCTCCTCTTCTCGGGCTTCGCAAGGACGTCACTATAATCCATGGCCACATCTACGCCAACAATTCCGCCGCAGAATGTAACTCCGCAAGCGCCGGCGCCTTCCTCAGCACCCGCCGCGCAGCGCACGATTCACACCGCCCAACTCGTCGCCGCCATGCTGAAGTCCAATTCGCACGTCAGCGACCTGATTTTCTCCCCCGGCCGCGCCCCTCAAATCGAAGTGAGCGGCCAACTCGTGGAGCTCAAATACAAAGGACTGGAGTGTCTGACCTCGCAGGACACCCTCGCTATTGCCAACGACATCATGGGAAAAAACGAGACGCCCGTCCGCAAGCTCGAGCAGGATGGCTCGGCAGACCTTTCCTATGGAATCGCGGGCATGGCGCGCTTCAGAGTGAATATTTTCAAACAGCGCGGAAGCTGCGCCATTGTAATGCGTGTCGTTCCCGACAAAATCCCCGGGTTCGACGAGTTGCATCTCCCTGAAGGCTTGAAGGAAATTGTGGATCTGCGGAACGGTGTTGTGCTTGTCACAGGGCCGACTGGTTCCGGGAAATCCTCCACTCTCGCGGCCATCCTCGACAAGATGAATGAGGAGAAGGCCTACCATATCCTTACCATTGAAGACCCCATCGAGTTTCTTCATCGTCACAAGAGAGCGACCATCCATCAGCGCGAACTGCACTCGGACACACCGACCTTTGCGCTCGCTTTGCGCGCGGCGCTTCGGCAGGCCCCGAAAGTCATTCTCGTCGGCGAAATGCGCGACCGGGAAACGATTGAGATTGCTTTGGAAGCCTCGGAAACGGGTCACCTGGTCATGTCCACGTTGCATACCATTGATGCATCGAAAACCGTGGAGCGTATCGTTGGAGTTTTCCCCATGGCCGACCAGCAGGCCATTCGCACCCGTCTTGGTAAAGCTTTCCGCTACATTGTTTCCCAGCGTCTCCTTCCGCGCAAAGACGGTAAGGGGCGCATCGCCGCCGTGGAAGTCCTCAAATCCACCATGCGTACAAGGGATTACGTTGAAAAGGGAGAAACCGAAGGTAAGTCTCTTCTCGATGCCATGCGCGATGGCGACACCGAGGGCATGCAACACTTCGACGGCGAGATTGAAAAGCTCATCCGCGCGGGGATCGTGGATTTCGAGGTCGGGATGACCTATTCATCGAATGCGGGAAACCTGCGTTTGGAAATGGCTGATTTCGTCGACAATCGCCCTAAGCCGCCTGCTGCAAGCAAGCCGGCAGCGCACGATCCAAATCGCACCACTGAGATCGAAATCGAGCGCTAAGCCAGCATCAAGCAAACCCATCGCAGGCATCCGGAAGTGCTCCTAATGCTGCGGAGCGTTCTTTACTTCATGCACACCAAGTCAATATAACCGGCCGATTTCGAGAGCCGCTCGATCATCTGGTCATCGCGGGACAATTCGAGCGATGATCGCGTCAAAACATAGATTTGATAGTTCCTTGATCGGAAAAATCGGAGGAGCTCCGACGGCTCCTCACCGAGTTCGCAAAGCGAGTCGGGGCTGTATTCTATCGATACCGGGGCTTCAGGGAATTGTTCGAGTGTCCGCCGCATTCCTTCACAAACGGCAAGCTCATAGCCCTGCACGTCTATCTTGACAAACGCGATCCGCTTCAACCCGCGCAAACGTACGAATTCGTCTACCGTGGTCGCGGTAACGGATGCGACCTTCTCACCAGGCACGCCGGACTCTTTAAACTTTGGTGTGACCACTCGGTGGTCCGCGGAATGCTCCTTGTTGTGCCAGAGCTCCACCGAGCCGACCTCGCTTCCAACCGCAATGGGGAGGGGCTCGATAATTGCCAGCAAGTGCCTTCGCTGAATCTCCTCCACCAGCGTGTTGTAGCTCTCCCGGTCCGGCTCGAAAGCGTAAACTTTTGCAGAAGGACTGGCCGCACTCGCAAACAAGCATGCCGTGTAGCCTATGTTCGCTCCAATGTCGAGAATGTCGCCTTTGAGAAAGAGTTCCGGCTTGTGCCTGATCAAAAACCAGTAAGGGTCTTCATACAGTCTTTTATAGAGAAAGTACGAGGAGATGAACGCTCTGCGGAACCAGCTCAACTGCAAGATTCCCATCGATCGTACGAGATTATAGGCCCGAGCGAACAAAGCTACGGAAACTTTGTTGTGTGTCATGCCCTTCTCTCACAAAGTTTGGATGTACTCACGGGACTGATCAAGGACAGATCCCCTTTTTCCAGCACGATCAAAGCACGCAATGACGCTATGCGCCGCCACAGCGGCAATGTCAGACGCTCGAACTCTGCCAAATTCGGATAGATGAACTCGGGTAGCAAATTCATGTCCTTGAAGCCAAAACTCAGCAGATAGGCAAACAGACAAAACTGATCGAGCATTGCTAACTTCAATTGAGGAACGAACGCCAGCGTTTTCGCCCGGTTCCGGGGCCCAAAGAGCAAATATGGAACAGCTTGATTCCCGTCGAATGCTCTCTTCGCTGCCGCTGCGTCCGGATTTGAAACCTCATACGGATTAACGGAAAGATCGCAGTCCTCCTGGTGCAGGTAACGGTAAATTACGAATGAAAAAGGCGTCACCCAAGGTTCCACCAGGATCAGTCGCCCTCCAGGCATCAATACGCGCTCAGCTTCTTGTAAAAAGGCAATTGGCGTGGCAAGGTGATGCAGAATATCCAGACCAAAGACATTGCTGGCACTGCCTTCGCGGAACGGAAGTCTTTGGGCATCCGCTATCACGTCGAGCCATGGGCAATAAATCAAATCCGTGGAGACTACGTCTGGAAGCGCTGTCTTGAAAAAGCCCGGTCCCCCTCCGACCTCAATGTTGATCCCACCAATCTTCCGTTGTGCCAATTGCCGTGAAAAAAATTCTTCCTGGTAAATCCTTCGCAGGGCCGGCTTCTGCATCCATACGCGCCGGTGCCTGTTCAGCACATCATGCGCCTCATGATCCGCTAACATGGCTCAGCGCGCCGCCGGGGCTTCAGCCGCTGGCCGCACTTCGTAAACTCCCATCACCGGCGCGTGGGCCTTCGCCCATGGATGTCTTTCTGGAAAGCGCAACATCCTCCATCCCGAGAGGCAGGCGAACAGGAAATACCAGCCATCGACCATCACTCGCATCTTCGATTTTCCCGCGCGCCGCTCGGTGTAATGCACGGGGATTTCCAGAATGCGCAGCCTCAGCCTCGCCCCGCCGAATAACAGATCGAAATCGCCCCAGCGTTCCTTTCTGCCCAGCGGCATCCGAACGTAATCCCGTTTCAGAAAAGCTTTCGTCCCACAAAGAGTGTCGCTCACGCGCTGCCGAATGACTTTGCTTGCCAAGTAGCAAAATGCCTTGTTCCCAAAAAAATTCGCTACCCTCATGGCCTTGCCCTGCATTGGGTAAACCAGCCGTGTCCCGTTCACAAAATCAGCCGTGCCGTCCTGCAGGGGCGTCAAGAACTTCGGCAATTCCTCCGGCGCAACGGCCATGTCCGCATCTAGAATCATCAGTACATCGCCTTTCGACGCTTCAAACCCCGCCGTGACCGCCGTCGCTTTGCCCTGATTTTTTTCCAGAACAATCAACCGCACTCGCGCGTCTCCCGCCATCACTTCTTTTACTCTCTCGGCCGTTCCATCTTTCGAGCCGTCATCCACAATAACAATTTCTGTTCCAGTCCCCATGTCGGGCACTCGCCTTATGCATTCCGCAATGTTCTCCGCTTCGTTGTGGCACGGCACTACTACCGAAACCGAGAGTGCGCACCGCGGCTCTCGCCGCCGCGCCGCCAAGTATTGAATCGAGGATGTGAAGCGCACAACCGGCAATTCCGGAAGCAACGCGTTCAGCAGGGGTCCAATCAGCGGAACGCCAACCGGCACTGGAAGGATGAGTCCTTCTTCCACGACATCGAATCCCTGCAAATGCAGCACGCCGCAAATATCCTTATTGGTTATGAAGTTCCTCGTCGATTCCGGAATACGCAGTCCCAATTTGCTGGCCAGCCGTAAAATCGGCGCCCACACCGGGTTATTCGTTGTGGCGATCAGTAGCGTTTGCTCACTCATCGTCGGACGCAAGCTCTCCAGCATGTCCCAAGCGTCGTAAACGTAATCGAGCATGTTGTTCATCACCACGTATTGCGGCTCCATGGCGTGGGGCATTCGCACGGAATCCACTTCGATGGTAGCGAATTCAAGCTCCGGGTGCTTTTCTCGAGCGCGTTCCGTCAGTGCGTCCGTAAAATTCAGACCCATGCCGCGCGCAGGTCTTAGTGACGCCAGCAAATCGCCAGTTCCTGTTCCTAATTCAAGCACTTCTGCACCCGGCGGAATCATCCCAGCAACCAGATTTGCCATAGCGTTGTGATAGTAGCGATTCCTCCGCTGCCAGTACTCCCAAACGGGGGCGACTCTCTCAAAATATTCCTTGATGGATGATTTGCTCACTAAAACTCCACGCAGCCGTTCCTCGAACTTCTGCAAATGGTTCTTTTGACTATCATATTATATAGCTCCGTGAGCGTGGCCCCCGCATGGGCCTTGTCGTCTCGCCTGCGCAATTGCACGCCCGCGAGCACATCTTGTCTCCCCCGCCTTGAACCGTACTCATCGGGTTTCGCTGTCCACCTTGCGCTCCCAAATGAATGCTGTCCAGTTTTCCTCCGATACTCTTTCCTTAGTCACGGGTCCCACCTCTCGGTAATTCTTCCTCAGATAATCGCCTACACGAGTGTCATAATCCGTTCCGAACCGCGCTACGCCGTACTCCGGTGAAATGCGGTTTGACCATAGCAGATAGCGCACGTGTTTCCGTTCAATTTCACTGATCAGTTCATCCATCATCTTGCCCGGCACTAGGACCCCAGGCGTGAATTGGTACACTCGCGTTGGGCAATGGGTCTTCGAAAGAAAGTACAAGCTGGTATCCTCCGGTATCGAGAGAACGGATTCGCCCAGCGCATTTTTCTCTTTCATAAAATCAATTGCTTCCTGATAGTGAACCGCCATGTCCGGCCACGTTCGAATCATCCCGCGGTCCGTAACCCATGGAGCGTAGTCCGCCGAATAACTCCCCTCTTGGCGTACGTAAAACACCACGGCCGTCAGACACAAAGCGCAAGCAAGAACCTCTGCCGGGAGCAGGATACGCCGGGACGTTTCAGGTGCAGCCAGCAGAGGGAGAGCGCTCAAGAAAAGCGAAAGAATCACCGGCCCGTTGTAATAGATCGGGTAGCCGGAAGGAACCGTATTTAAAAGAATCCGAAAAGCCAAAAGACTCGAGAAGCTCAGCGACATCGCAACCGCAAGACTCCGGTTCAGCTTCGGATGCCAAAAGAAGTAAACCCAGGAAGCAAACGCAGCGATCGCTATGTATAGAACCATGTCGCCTGGAAAAAACAACGCGAGAAAGGCTTCTCCCCAAGTCAAATTTGACAACGTCTGCCAGGCCGCAAGAGCGAATACGGCAATCCTCAAAACCGTCCGGTAATTTAGCTCCTGCTTCTTCCGTACCACGAGCGCAATCCCCTGCCAAATTCCCAGTAAGAGGAGCGTGCGTCGCCCGCTAGCCGCGAACGCGCCGGCATTCAAGCTAAATCCCGTCGACTCTAGCCAGAACTTGCCGTAGGTCTTGATAAAATACGACGTCGGCCAGCTCATAAAGTTTTCTTGCGTGATGAACTCGGCGCCCGCCAGGGACACCATCCAGCCTATGACTGCCGCGCACAACAGCAAACCAGGGAGTACGGCGGCAAAATCTTTCAGTACGATTTTCCAGGATTGCTGGCTCACACCACGGGCCACAATCATCACTCCAAGCGCCGCGTAGCACGCTGTACCAAACTCCAGCTTGAGCAGCATCGCCGCCGCAGCCGCGATTCCCGCTCCGAACATCCACACTTGCTTGCTCGAACTGCAAGCATGAACGATCATCCACAAGAAACAGGTTGCCGCGAGGCACCCGTATACCGCGCTGAAACTGTAGGGCAGCGGGAAACAGAACAACGATGGTTGGAATACTTCCAATAACAACACTGCTCCGGCCATCCAACCTGCCACCCAGGACCCCAGCCGCATTCCCGTGAGGAAGAGAAATATCGCCGATCCGAGGGCCGAAAATGATCCCGCCAGATACAGCACGTTCAAATGCACGCCGAACAAACGGAACAAATAACTGTTAAAGTACGGAGCAGCCGGGAAATACATGAACCATACGTCCTTGTAGAGCGTCTTCCCTTCTGCAAGCACACTGGGAACATACATTTCGTGGCCTGAGTCGACCGTAAGGTTTCCCCATGCCGCCCAGGTTGACACTAGTTTCACAGCCCAAATCGCAACGAGCGCCAATAGAGCGGCGCGAGTCGTGATACTCCAGCCATTCTCGGGTGTGAGCATCAAGCGGGGAAAATATGAATTAGCCGCCGCAACCGCCCTGAAACTCGTCGCGGAAGCAGACCCCTCTGCTTCAGCTATAATCTTTGTCATTTTTCATTTCTGAGAATAGCCAAACTTCTTTGGGCCCGCGAACCCGATCCCGCCCAAAATGCAGAGCTCTTCGCTTATTTCAAGGATCGCCAGATCTGGCTCGTCGAACCCGACACCGACAACACGGAGTTGATTCCCTACCAACCGCCTCAACCACCACATCATTAGTAGTAAGGCTTTACTCGGTTTCTTCTCCGTCTCAACGCCGCAAATTCAGAGTCACTTCAAATCATAATCTCCGATATAAGTCTCGCGGCTGATTCCCAGCATGCTAAGGAAGAATGAAGCAAAAATCACCTGCAAACCAAGGAATAGCCACATCGACCAAAAGAGCACCTGGCGGATTTGGTGCAGCTGGCCGAATCCGCTGGCGGCCCATTGCCAGGTGACCCACGCACATCCGGCAAATCCCATAAGAAACACCGCGCCGCCCACGAGCAACCCTGTCTCCAGAGTGACGCGCTTCAAAACGCGCCGCAGAGATACGGAGCCGCGGTCGAACCGCGCTGCATAGCTGAACACTTTTGCAAACGCTCCGATCGAAAGTATCTGCGCTCCCAAGAGCGTGAAAATAACTCCGAAAATCATCGTGTGGATGTCGAGCCCTATATGCGGAGCAATTTGCCGCGGTCCCGGCAGCAGCCAGAAGACCAGGAAAAGTCCGGCCAGCACCAGTGCGGCGCCCGGCACTAGAAAAAGCCAGTTCGGCGCGTAGAGCAGCATGAACCGCAGGCTCCGCCACCCGTCGCGAAAGCTCCGGAGATGTGGCGCGCGCCCGCGCTTGTCCGGCCACAAAATAATGGGAATCTCTGCGATGCGCGCTCCGATTTGCGCGGACTTGATGATCATCTCCAGCGCGAATTCCATCCCCGTACTGCGCAGGTCCAGCCGGTCATACAAACTGCGCGTGAATCCCCGCATACCGCAGTAACCGTCCCCAATGCGCGCATGAAATAGAGTATTGAGAATCGCGGTGAGTCCGGGATTGCCAAAGTACTTGTGCAATGGAGGCATTGCGCCCGGTTTGATTCCCCCGCTAAAGCGGTTCCCCATCACGATGTCATTGCCTTCGCGCAGTTTTTCTACGAACTTAGGCACCTCGGTGAAGTCGTAGCTGTCGTCCGCATCTCCCATGACAATGAAAGGGCCTCGCGCACCCGCGATGCCTGCCCGCAGTGCTGCGCCGTAGCCGCGCTCAGCCACGCGAATCACACGCGCCCCGCGCTCTTCCGCAATCTGAATCGACCCATCGGTCGACCCGTTGTCCGCAACAACTACCTCCCCGCTCAGTCCAGCTTCCCGGAACGCCTTTATCGTTTTGTCGACGCAATACGCCAGCGAATTCGCTTCATTCAAACACGGAATCACCACCGACACTTCGACGCCGTGCAGCATGCCTCTGCGCTCAGACTGCGAACTCTCTGAAGTTAGAACTGTTCCCATGACCGGCACCATCATATCGCGCTCGGCTCGGCATTTCACCCGCCTATGCTCGCGCAACTCCTATTTGGGTTATTCCATTCTCTCGCCCTGCCTCGAAAAGAACTGTGATCTGTGGGAAACTCGGTGGGGCATGATAATGCCGCCACGGAAAATGCGTCCATCATAAATGGAAAAATTGTCTGAAATCCCGAGCCCCGCCGAAAAGAGTGCGCTTTCCCCCGATCCCTGGGAAGCCGCGTACTTGCGTTTCGAAACGCCGGAGCATGAAATTCAAAAGTTTATCGCGCGCCTCACTCGACTCGGCGCTCCGCAATGGCCGCGCGATGCCGAAATTGTCGAACTTTTTTGCGGCCGCGGAAACGGATTGATCGCTCTCGATCGCCTCGGCTTCACCCGCATCGAAGGAGTGGACCTTTCACCCCGCCTCATCGCTCAATTCAAAGGCTCCGCAAAATGCACCGTCGCCGATTGCCGGAAACTTTCCTTCGCCGATCGCAGCAGGGACATTCTCATCGTTCAGGGCGGCTTGCACCATCTCCCCGCTTTGCCTGACGATCTCGATCAGACCTTCTCAGAAATGCAGCGCGTGCTTCGAACCAGCGGCCACGTCATGTTCGTCGAGCCGTGGCGCACTCCCTTCCTCACCTTCGTCCATTTCGTTTCCGAACTTCGTCTCGTCCGCCGTCTTTCGAACAAGATGGACGCCTTCGCCACCATGACCGAGTACGAGCGCCGCACGTACGAACAATGGATCAGTCAGCCCGAACTCATCCAGAAAATTGCCCGCGCTCACTTCGTGCCGGTGCACGAATCTTTCGCTTGGGGCAAGTGGAACTTCGTCGGGACTCCAAAATAGGCCGTTACTGGAGCCCGGTTTCTGGACCTCAGGCTTTCGGGCCTGCGGGTCATTATTCCCTAGCGCAAAGAAATCGTCGCTCCCTCTTACTAAGAACTTAAAACTCCTTGCCACTTCCAGCTTGCATTTTCTCCTCTCCCCGATATGATGGCAACGTTTCGCGCATCCCTCGAGACCTCACATTGTCTGAATCGTCTGAACCTTCTTCCACGACGGGTTCACTTCCCGCGGTCAGCCGCGGGCGACTGCTCCAAGTTCTCGGCGTGTGGTTCGGAATGGCTGTGGCCATCGGAAATGCCATCGCCGCGGGAATCGTTCGAACGCCCGGTGAAATTGCCAGGATTCTTCCCAACGCATGGCTGTTTATCGGGGTGTGGATCGCCGGCGGACTCTACGCACTTTTCGGCGCCTCTTCCATGGCTGAACTCGGCGCGGCCATTCCCCGCAGCGGCGGTCAGTACAATTTTTCTCGGCGCGCCCTTGGCGATTACGCCGGGTTCATCGTCGGCTGGAGCGACTGGCTTTCCACCTGCGGCACCGCTGCCGTCGCCATCGTCATCGCCGAGTACAGCGGCCACCTCTTTCCCGTATTTGCTGGCCACGTAAAACTCATCGCCGCCGCTCTCGTCCTCGGTTTTGGCATTTTGCAATGGCGCGGCGTCCGCTGGGGCAGCGGCGCTCAACTCGTAACCGCACTCCTCAAGACCGCCGCGCTGCTGATCCTGGTCGTCGCCTGCTTTATTCTTGGCGGCCACGCCCGCGCGGCGGCTCCGGCAGCCGCGGCCCTGCCACCCCTCTCCTCCGGATGGCCGCTCGCCGTCGCCATCGTTCTGGGATTGCAGGCAGTTGTCTACACCGTCGACGGCTGGGACGGTGTTATCTATTTCGGCGAAGAGGTGCGCGAACCGAGCCGTGACATCCCGCGCGCCATTTTTGGCAGTGTCTTTATTGTCATGGGGATTTACCTTCTCCTGAATCTGGTGGCCTTGTACGTCCTCCCCATGCATGAAATTGCTGGCAACGATTTTGTTCTGGGCACCGTCGCCGATCGCGTCTTTGGGACATTTGGCGATCCTATCATCCGTTCGATCATGATCATTTCGATGTTGAGTAACATCAACTCCAATCTGCTCTTCTCCTCGCGCACTCTCCATGCCATGAGCTGCGATGGCCTTTTTTTTCGCCGCGTCGCGCGCGTTAACGCTGGCGGCACGCCCGCTCTTTCACTTTGCCTAAGCACGATTGTCAGCGTGTTCTTCGTGCTCGGATCATTCGAGCGCGTGATTGCCATGCTCTCGTTCTTTTTTGTCGCCAACTACACGCTTTCCTATTTTTCTCTTTTCTTGCTGAGAAAAAGAGAGCCGGAAATGGCGCGCCCGTACCGCGCGTGGGGCTACCCTTGGACAACCGGAATCGCGCTGGCCGCTTCCGCCCTCTTTTTGATTGGCTCGATCGCCACCGACCGGGAAAACGCGCCCCTCGCCCTGGGCATGCTCGTGCTGAGCTATCCGGTCTTCCGCATTTTGAAGTGGGTAACGCAGCGCGCCGACGCCCGCGCCGCAAAACTTTCTTAGCTCACTTTTTCGGCGATGGATTTGCCTTGCATGAACAGCAGCAAATAATCTTTCCCGCCCGCTTTTGAGTCCGTTCCGGACATGTTGAATCCGCCGAATGGATGCGCCCCCACCATTGCGCCGGTGCACTTCCGATTCAGGTACAAATTGCCGACGTGAAACGCCTCTTCGGCTTTCTTGATTTTTTCCGGATTCTTCGAGTACACCGCGCCGGTCAATCCAAACTCCGTATTGTTCGCAATTTCCAGCGCCTGGTCGTAATTTTTCGCCTTGATCACCGCCAGCACCGGGCCAAACACTTCTTCCTGCGCCAGCCGCGCATGAGGATCCACATCGGCAATAATCGTCGGCTCGAGGAAGAAGCCGTCACCGGCAGCTCGCTTCCCGCCCGTCAGCAGCTTCCCTTCTTTCTTTCCGATTTCGATGTAATCCAGAATCGTTTTCATCGCCGACTGGCTGATCACTGGCCCCATGTAATTCGCCGGATCGTCGCTTGGGCCAACCGTGATTTTCTTCGTGCGCTCCACCAGCTTTTGCACAAACGTGTCGTAAATTTTTTCGGAAACGATCACGCGCGAACACGCCGAACATTTCTGCCCCTGATAGCCAAACGCCGCCTGCGCCGTGCCTTCCACTGCCGCGTCGATATCAGCTTCGTCGTCCACCACGATGCCGTCCTTGCCGCCCATCTCCAGCACCGTGCGCTTGATCCAGATTTGCCCCGGCATGGCTTTGCCCGCAAGCTCGCTGATGCGCAGCCCTACTTCCTTCGAGCCCGTGAATCCGATGTAGCGCGTCTTGGGGTGCTGCACCAGCGTGTCGCCAACGGCCCCGCCCGGGCCGGTGATGAAATTCACCGCTTCCTTTGGAATGCCCGCCTCAAAAAGAACGTCAATGAATTTTGCCGCGATCGTTGGCGAATCACTTGCGGGCTTGAGCACCACCGTGTTTCCGGTGACCAGCGAAGCCGCTGTCATCCCCGCCATGATCGCGCAAGGAAAATTCCACGGCGGAATCACCACGCCCACGCCCAGCGGAATATACATAAGGTAGTTGCGCTCGCCGCGCATCGGCACGAGCTTTTGGGGCTCGCCCAATCGCAGCATTTCCCGCCCGTAGAATTCCAGGAAGTCGATCGTTTCGGCGATGTCCGCGTCCGCTTCCGGCCAGGTCTTGCCCACTTCGTAGCACACCAGCGCGTTCAGCTCATACTTCCGCTCGCGCACGATGTGAGCCGCACGGAAAAGGCACTTCGCACGCTCCTGCGGCGAAACTTTTTTCCACGTTTCAAAGTATTTGTTGGCGTCTTCGATCGCCTGCCGCGCCATCTCCGCCGTGGCATTCTGGAAAACGCCGATAATTTCCATCGGATGCGAAGGATTCGTGGATGTGCGTTTTTCCGTCGTCGTCACCTTCTTCCCGTTCAGCCACATCGGGTACTCGCGCCCAAACTCCGTCTTCACCTTTTTCAGCGCCTCTTGCATGCGCGAACGGTTTTCCGCCTTCGTAAAATCAATAAACGGCTCGTTGGTGAACTCGGAAACGTGAACAATCTGTTCGGCAGTGGCCATGGCGGATCCCTCCTCGGTGTGCAAATAACCATTCTACTGCGCCTGCAAATTTCCCGGCAAGCAAAGGCGTGGCGCGGCAACCGATTTACCATGGACGTCCCGGGTTAGGTGTGGAAGTAAGGAAATGAGAAGGTTGGAGGCGAGGAAAAAGACGGCCCTCCCCCACTGTTCTTATAAGAGATTGACGGGGCATGGTTTAGGGGATGGCGGTCGGATAAAAGATTGTAAAGGAGTTAGTTCGGGAGCGTTGGAAGATCCCGAAGAACCGTCCGGGATGCAAAATGCGCATATGCGGGTTGGGATGTTGAAGGTTGAGGAAAACAATTGAGAAAGAGCGATATAGGACAGAGATGTTAAGTACACAAAGATCGGGAATAGATGGCGGATTGAACCGGCGCGAGTGGTGGCAAACTATCAACTACAATGTTACCACGCTCGTACAGTACTTGTCAAGATAAATCATTAAATGGATGAGAGGAAAGGAGTTAGGGAAGCAGGTGAAGGGTGAGGATAAGGATTAGAGGGTAGCCGAGGCAGCCCCACTACTTTTACACAAACCGCAGAACGAGAAGCGCGATAAAGACGTTAGAATTTAACCTATGCCGCATTTGGTGCTATTAGGCGACTCGATCTTTGACAACGCTGCGTACACGAGCGGTGGCCCAGACGTTGTTTCGCAAGTCCGCAGGTTCTTGCCTTCTGAATGGGGAGCGTCACTGTTGGCCATCGACGGATCCACGACCGACAACGTCGCCGGTCAGGTGCAGGGTATGCCAAAAGAGGCTACTCATCTCGTGCTCAGCGTTGGGGGCAACAATGCGCTGATGCAAGCATCGAAACTAGGTATTTCATTCTTTGGAATTCCGGGGACATCGAGCGCGAAGGCCCTTGAGTCTTTGGCAGACATCTCAGATGATTTCGAGACGCGTTATCGGTCAGCGGTGGACGCGTGTCTGCGGCCCGGTCTGCCACTCAGTGTTTGCACAATCTATAATGGATGTTTCCTTGATGAGACCTATCAGCGCATCGCCTCTGTGGCGCTGGCGGTTTTCAACGACGTAATCTTAAGAGTGGCAATCGAAAACGGGCTTGCAGTAATCGACCTGCGCCTCGTCTGTGCCGACCCTCAGGATTATGCCAACCCCATCGAACCCTCCTCTATAGGCGGCGAGAAGATTGCACGCGTGATCGTCGGCATGGTCACGGGGTCCAACGATTACGTTCACACACGGGTACTTGCTGTTCCTAACGCATCCACTGTCAACAGAACTGGGGATGACAAATAACTTTCGACAATAAGGGTTCTTACGCCCCAGAGCGGAAGGCCGGCGCTGTGCAGAGATCCACAAGGAGTACGCCATAAATGGTTTTCGCACCCTATCTCCGTGGCATGAACGGAGGTAGGATACCGTTCCATTCGCTTCGCCCAAGGTGGTTTCCAAAAATGATGAACATCAAAACGTATTCGGCATTCATCTTCTCCATATCATACCTGTTCGCTGCGCAGGCCTCGGCGCCTGTGCCCGTTGAGCCCGTACCGGTTGAGAATGAGCCGCTTCATCACGTGGTGCTGAAAAATGATTCCGTCGTGGTCATTCACCTGGTTTTGCCACCCGGCGAACGCACGCTCTACCATATTCATTCCCACGACCGCGTAGCCGTTCCCCTCTCCAGCACCTCCATCACGCAGCAGGTACTGAATGAAAAGGAAGGCTCGCCATCGCCGTCCGAGCCAGGAACTTTTTCCGCGCTCACCCTTCCCGGCACGTCGTACACGCACCGGGTCCACAACGTAGGCGCGAATCCTTACGATGTTCTGGACGTCGAGCTTCTGGTGCGGCCACAATCACCGTCGCCCGTCACCGCTGCGACGGTTTCCGCGGAAAATCCCAGCGCGCGTATTTACAACTGGGTCCTCGCACCCGGCGCCACGTCCGCCATACACACTCATACGCGCCCGTACCTCATCGTTGCCGCGACGGGACTCACCCTCAAAATGACGGCGCCCGACGGTCAATCCGTCACGCAAGAGATAAAGCGCGGCGATTTCCATTGGGTCGCTACTAAGGTCACCCACACTCTCGCCAACTCCGGCAGCACCGAGGGCCAAATTGTGGAGATTGAGCTGAAATGAACTGCACCTTTGAGGTCATTTCGATGCGCCGAGGGAACATCCCGGGCCTGGGTCGCGTATATCCGACTGTATTTACCAGTCCCAAGAAAGGGAGTCCTCGATGAAAAGGCTCTTGGCGGTGTCGCGAATCGCGTTGCTATTGCCCCTGCTGGCATTGCTGGCCGGACGGGCGGAGGCCCAGGCTGTTCCGGCGCTGGAAAACATTAAATCTCAGGTGGAACTGGAAAAGGCCATCACAACGCTGGATGCGGCGCTTTTCGATTCGTATAACCGCTGCGATCTGGAAAAATTCAGCAGCTTCTTCGTTGATGACGTGGAGTTCTATCACGATCAGGGTGGCGTGACGCTCGGTAGAGAGAATTTGACTGACAGTGTTAAGAAAAATATCTGTGGCAAAGTGACCCGGGAACTCGTTCCAGGGACACTGCAAGTGCATTACATGAAGGGCTATGGCATCACGCGGGTCATCAGCTACGATCACCACGCCGCGGCCAAGTAAGGGGCCGGCAGTAACCGAAGACAAGCTTTGTTTTCCCTCGCAACTCACCTAAGATGCGAATTCTCGAGCACCGTTTACTCTGTTTACAGACTGGCTCTCGACGCAGGAAATTCTTCGCCTTGGAGCAAGGAGCGAGTCATGAAGATTGCTAAGGGTTGGTGGGTACTCACTTTCCTGCTTATGCCCGGCATAGCGGCTGAAAAACAGGCCACCTCAAGCGCAGGCGATTTGCACGCGGAGATTCAGAGAGTCTATAACTTCCAGCCGCACACGCTCAACAGTACTCAAATTACGCAGAAATCAGCGCTCCTGGACGAATTTTGGACGAAAGCGAAATCTCAGCGCGAGGTTTACGCGCCGGGGCTACGCCGAGAACTGGCAGACTTAAGCAATCCTCCTTTCTTTCTCTTCGATGGCCGCAAGCTATTGATGAGCCTTTCGGAAGGAACCCGCGGATCGCAAAATCATTCTCGCTGCCGTTGTCCATAGTGACTTGCGCGATCTTCAATTAAGAGATTACTTTCTGCTTGTTCAATACATGGCAGCGCAGGGCGATGACACGGCCGCTGCCGCATTTCACATTCTCACAGCACCGAAATTCCAGGTGTTCATTCCAGAGCACTCATTGACGCTGGCGCAGAACTACTGCTTGGTTTATATGCTGCTGCCGACCAATGAGGATTTCTGGATTCAACCGGCAATTGACTATCTGCTTGCCGAAAGCGATGTGACCGCGCAGAAAAGTTTGCTGCTTGTTCTCTGGTATGCCCAGACGCCGGCGTCGGACAAAGCCATCGTGAGTTTTTCTGCTGATGCCTCTAAACCCCAAGCCTCCAGAGACTATGCAATTGAACTAGTTCGTCGAAACAAAGAAGGTGGCGCGAAGATGGGTGCGACTGCAGCCAAGACAAGTGAGGAATCTTTACGGCAGGCACGGCGGGAGCGAATGAAGGCCGTTAGTGACGAGGCGCTGTATGACCTCGATTCCTATACGACCAAGATCATTGCAAAGCGCAAATAGAGGCTTGCGTTGCGAAGAACTGGCGGAGAGGGGCTTGACAGGAGACTCGGATCCCGATATAACGGAATCCGAGTATGAAAGAGGACATCAAGCGGTTCCTGCCATTGTCGCCTGCAGCGCTGCACATTTTGCTGGCGCTCGCGAGCGAGGATTTGCATGGTTACGGGATCATGCTGGAAGTGGCGCGACAATCCGAAGGGCAATACAAACTGGGGCCGGGGACGCTGTACGACAATCTGAGAAAACTAATGACGCAGCATTGCGTCGAAGAAGTTCAGAGGCGAGCGGCGGATGACGATCCGCGGCGGCGTTATTACCGGCTGACGGGACTGGGACGGCGCGTGCTTTCGACAGAAGTGGCGAGGCTGGAGGGAGTTGTCCGGGAAGCTAAAGGATATTTGCTGGGAACGAAACCAAGGAGAGCATAATGGCCCAATCCATGTTGCGCGCTCTCTATCGCGGGCTGCTGTATCTGCATCCTCCTGCTTTCCGGAAGCGGTTTGCCGAAGAGATGCTGTGGATTTTCGATGAGGCCGCGGCGACACACAAAATCCTGGGATTATTCGCCGACGGGCTGGTCTCGCTGCTGAGGCAATGGATCGTGCGCCCGGAATCGTGGCATGCGCCTCTTGCGGCCATCGCACCGGCGCGGGCAGGTTCATCGGCATTTTTTGCATGGGAACATTTCGAAGTGCCACAAGATAGGCTGCCTTTTTACCGCTGGATGCAAGGAAGCGTCATTTCCCTGGGCATGCTGAGCGCGGTGTGGTTGATGGCTGGTCAAGGAGGACGCGCGCCGCGCCTGCTGAACGATTCGACGGCACCGCCAATTTCGAAGGCGGCGTGGGCATTGCCGTCCACCAGCTCACACGGGTCTCCAGCTGAATTCGTTGCGAGTGTGCCGGATGGAAAAGGCTATGGGACTGCCGGGTTGAGTGATGGCGTACGCGCGCGTCAACTGCGCCAGCAGGAGAAGGCCATCCAAGTGGCGATCGGAGGACGAAGCGTTCCGGGCAGCCTCCGTTATTTTGCTGCGGGCTCTCGAGCGACGGCCGTTGAAACGCCAAAGACGCCAGCGGGAGAACAATTCTACGCATGGCTAAAGAGTTTCAACACCGGTGACCGGGCGCAGATGGAGGAAATTCTCACGCGCTTCAAAGACCGTGGCGGACGCGAAGTGAACGGTATGCTGGGGTTCCGCGAAAGAACTGGAGGGTTCGACGTGAGAAAGATTGAGGAATCTGCGCCGCTTCGTGTCAGCGGGCTGCTTCAAGAGCGGGACTCGGATCAATTCGCGCGATTCACGATGGACGTGGAAGCGGAAGCTCCACACAAGATTACGCGTTTTGATCTGGACGCAATTCCGCGCCCCGCGGAATTTCCGGTCGAGCGGATGAGCGAGGGCGAACTGCTGGCCGCGCTGCGTGAAAGGCTGGAAAAAGACAGCGCGGCGGACAAATTCGCCGGGGCCGTGATCGTGGCCAAGGACGGAAAGGTCATTTTCAAGGGCGCTTACGGGATGGCCGACCGGGAAAAGAAAACTCCGAATACTCTGGACACGAAATTTCGGATTGGCTCGATGAACAAAATGTTCACGGCGACTTCGATCCTTCAACTGGTGCAGGCGGGAAAAATCGCGCTGGCTGATCCGCTGGGAAAGTACGTTACCGACTATCCCAACAAGGAATTCGCATCGAAGGTGACCATCCAGCAATTGCTGACACACACGGGAGGAACGGGAGACATTTTCGGGCCGGAATTCGATGCGCACCGGAAAGAACTGCGCACGCTGCAGGACTACGTGAATTTGTACGGGAAGCGCAATCTGGAATTCGAGCCGGGAAGCCGCTGGGAGTACAGCAATTACGGATTCCTGCTGCTGGGCGTGGTGGTCGAGCGCGTGAGTGGGAAGAGCTACTACGATTATGTGAGCGAGAATATTTATGGACCGGCGGGCATGAGCGCAAGCGGATCCTTGATAGAAGAGCAGAACGTGCCGAATCGCTCCATGGGATATACGCGGTTTGGCGGCAACGGGCTGCGGCCGAATACCGATACGCTACCTTACCGGGGAACTTCAGCGGGCGGCGGTTATTCGACAGTCGAAGACCTGCTAAAGTTTGCGAATGTACTGGCGAGTCATAAAGTGCTGGATGCGCGAAATACGGAATTGCTGACCATGGGGAAAGTGAACACGGCGCGAGGAGTGAAATACGCGTTTGGATTTATGGATGACGATACAGACCCAGCGTTTCGACACTTCGGACATGGCGGCGGCGCACCGGGAATGAATGGTGAACTGGAGATTTATCCGCAGAGCGGCTACGTGATCGTAGTGCTCGCGAACCTGGACCCCCCAGCGGCGGGCCGAATCTCCGACTTCGTGTGCAATCGCCTGCCGAAGAACTGATCCACACTCCAAGCTAGTTCTGGTTGATACGCAGACGCCAACTCAGTTGGCGGAGAGATTGTTGAGCCAGCGGCCGAGGCGCGTACGTTCTTCGGGCTGCATGGAGACAAATCTGATAGCCATGCCTTTGTTGGGAGAGGAGCGGCACGCGACGGCGCGGGCGCGAATCTCGCCTTCGAGAACGTCGAACAGCAATTGGATGTAACTGCCTGGAGAGAGCGGGTCCGCAACGCTGATGAACATGCCGCCGAGGGCAAAATTATCGATGCGAGAGACAAGTCGGCGGCCTGTGGTGGACCATGCGAGGAACGTGCCCTTGGACGAAGTCACGCGCGCGTAGCGGCGAAGGTCGTTCTCTTGCAGCACCCAGGCCGCGAGTCATACTCCCTGTTGAGCGCGCTTGAAACAACAGATTGAAATGTTTGGCGGCGCAGAAGACAGTGGGCATCGGATCCCGATGATGGCCGTGGCGGGCGTCACTAAAGCTGAGCAGCAGTCAACCAGTTCTGCTTGCGGAAACTTCGCCTAGTGAGCGGGCTCGAGGATCAGTCTCTGGATGCGCCAGTTCAAAAGTTCGGCGACGTAGAGTTCGTCCGCGGAGGGGCAGGCGATCTCGTGAATCCAGCCGAATTGGCCGAGTTGTTTGCCAGATTTGCCGAGAACGCCGAGAACTTTTCCGTCGAGCGAGAGTTTGTAGATGCGGCCGGGGAAGGCGTCGGAAGCGTAGAGAACTTGATTTGGTCCGGGCGTGACGCAAATGGCCCAGGGCGCGCCGGAAGACATGGTGCCGGTCATCGAGGCGGGCTTGTTGCCGATGGCTGGGCGAGCGTCGGCGGGCGCGGGGACATCGATGGTGAATTGACGGAGAAACTTTCCTTCGCTATTGAAAACCTGGATGCGGCGGTTGCCGCGGTCGGCGACGTAGATATTGTTTTGCGCATCGACGGCGATACTGTGCGGTGTGCTGAACTGGCCGGGCTGATCGCCGGGTTCGCCCCAGGACTTGAGCCAGTTGCCGTCCTTGTCGATTTTCGCGATGCGGGAATTGACGTAGCCATCGCTGATGTAGGTGTTGCCCATGGAGTCCCACGCAACATCGGTGACCTGGCGGAACATTCCATCGACGGGAGGGAGCGGCGGTTTGACGTGCTTAAGCGGCTCGGTGCCTTCGTCGGAGGCTTCCTGCTTGCGGCCGAAAACCATGACGACGCGGCCTTCGGGATTGAACTTGATGACCATGTCGGAACCTTTGTCGGTGACCCAGATGTTGTCGTCCTTATCGACTTTGACGGTGTGGGCGAAAGACCAGGCGTAGAGGTTGTGGCCAATCTCGTGGAGAAATGTTCCATCGGGAGAGAACTCGAGGAGTTGCGCGGCGTTTGCGGCGTAGGCGGGGCCGGTGGAGTTGCCGCGAGAAAAGACAAAGACCTGGCCCTTCGAATTGACGGCGACACCCGTGGCTTCGCCAAGGTAGATGTCTGGCGGAAACTTCAGGAAGTCAGGGACAGAATGGAAACGGATCTCGGGCGGCTGCTGGGCGAAAAGAGGAACGGCGGCGGAAAAGAGCAGAAAAAGAATAAAACGTTTCATGTGAGGCGACCTCGTGAATTTGTTGTTTTGCTTCCGCATAATACGCCGGTTTGGAGAATCATTCGCCGGTTAGAAATTCGTATTGCGCGTCGGTAAGCGGGACGACGGAGAGGCGGCCCTGGCGAACAAGCGGAGAATCGGCGAAGAGCTTATTGGATTTGATTTGCGCGAGGGGAATTGTTTTGGCGAGCGGCTTTCCGGCTTTGAGTTTAACGGCGGGATTCTTGGGATTGGAGATGTCGACGGAGACCACCGTGGCGGTGCCGACGGCCGATTTGTGATCGCCAGTTTCGTAAATAATGAGCCGCGTGCCGGGGGTCATTTGGGAAAGGTTTCTTAAGGCGACGGGATTGTGAACACCGTCCCAGACGGTTTCCTTGTCGCGTTGAAGATTTGCGAAGGAGTATTCTGTCGGTTCGGTTTTGAGAAGGTAGCACGCGGACATTGAGACCTCACTATGGTTTGGCTGAGCGGGGATATTCTACATGCGGAGGCAAGAGAAGGAATAGTGAAACGCAGAGGCGCAAAAGGGCGCAGAGAAGAGGACAGACAAGAATGTCTGTCCCACCTAGGCGAGCGCGATCAGGCTACTTCTTGGCGGGGATAAGACGGGGAATTCTTCGTTGACGCTGCGAATGGCTGATGAGTTCGGAGAGCCGCTTGAGTTTTGTTTCTTCTCTTTTGGCACAGATGACCCAATATGTTGTCACTCTCTGGTACCAGGGAGGTTGCGAACGGAAAAATTCCCAAGCGTTTTTGTTGGTGCGAAACTGCTTTTCCTGTTCACGAGTGAACTTGGCGTTCTTGCGCTGTTCGTAGGAGTAGATGCCAGACTTTTTTGCGTTGCGGACGGCAAAAGCTTTGAGACCTGCAGGATGCATCAGGCCCTGCTTGGTTAGCTTTCGAACGAGGTTGATGTTGATGGAACTCCAGTTGCTCGTGCGTTTGCGGGGAGTGAAGCGAATTGTGTAGCTGGTTTCGTCGAGGCTCTTTCGAACGCCGTCGATCCAGCCAAAGCACAATGCAACTTGTACGGATTCGGGCCAGGTGATGCTCGGCCTTCCGGAACCTCTCTTGTAGAAGCATACGAGGAGTTCCTGGAATTTGTCGTGATGGGCTTGGAGCCAGGCACGGAACACGGATGGCGTTGGGAAGAATGTTGGTTTTGGCGGCATGGCGTCTGGAGATTAAACCAAAGCTCGCCCCAGTTTCTCGGGATTGGCAGCGAGTAGAGAAACAGCCGTCATTTCTTTTTCTCGATAAGCCGGTATTGCGTAATGATTTCCTGCGCGGCGTCACCTAGTTTCGATAAGGGGTGACGATACGAACTCAATTCGTCTTGAGGGACGCTGGCAGTGAATACTCCTGCATCCGTAAGCACATAAAAAGTAACTTGGCCTCGCTGAGGTAGCGGGTAGGTGCTCGTAGCCAGCATCTGGGACTGAAATTCTCCCGCGACGGACACCATTTTCTGAGCGGCTTTGCGGATCGAGTCATGGGATTGCCCTCCTCCAATTGAACCGCCTCCACTGCTGAGGTAAATGCTTGCGGTTCCGTCCGAAATGGCCACAACAGTGGCTGTACCATTCGTGACACTCCAGTCCATGACCGCGGCCCATGGCTCCGTCGGTTTGGCAGGAGCAGCTAATCCAATCTTTTGACGTTTCAGTTCCAAGATTTGGCTGCGAAGACCCAGATAAGGATTCTTCGCTTCGGTGGTCACTACCGGATTGTGATCTTGAGGACGATTCTGCCGACCAGACAACCATAGCCCTGCCAGACGAATGCCGAGGACGCTCAGAGCCAAAATCAGAAGCACCTTGAAATCGAGGGACCTGAAGCGCGAAATCATACCGCTAAGAATGTCTATGCTGTCTAAGAGGTCAGCTCAGCAGCGGCGGAGGCGAAGACTTTGGTGTGGGCGTCGATGTCGGCTTCGGTGGTGGCGGGAGACATGAGAGCCATGTTGTGGAAGGGAGTGAGGAGGACGCCGCGGTTGAGAGCGTAGAGGTGGAGGAAGCGTTCGAGTTCGAAGTCGGCGGCAGCGGCGGATTCGCCGCCGTTGCGGGGAGGTTTTGCGGCAAAAGTGTATTCAGCGCGGGTGCCGAGCTGAATCACGTTCCAGGGAAGATGGTGGGCGCGAATCTCATTGGCGATGCCATCGTTGAAGCGCCTGGCGAGCGGGATCATGCGTTCGAATGCGGCGGGGGTGAGGACGTGTTCGAGGGTGGCGCGCATGGCGGCTAGCGAGAGCGCGTTGCCGGCGAGTGTGCCGCCGACGTCGCAGTCTTCGAGGTGGATACGAGCGGAAATGCGCTGAGCGACTTCCTCGGAGACGCCGAAAGTCGCGCCGGGAATGCCGCTGCCGATGGCTTTGCCGAAGACGAGCATGTCGGGATCAAGTTTCCATGCGGCGGTGCATCCGCCGGGACCGGCGCAGATGGCGTGAGTTTCGTCGGCGATAAGAAGCGATCCGTAACGGCGAGCAAGCTCTCGGGCGGCGGGCCAGTAGCCGTCGTCGGGAAGAATAATGCCGACGTTGGTCATGGCGGGCTCGGCGAGGATGCAAGCGACGTCGTGATGCTTGAGAGCGTCTTCGAGAGCGTTGAGATCGTTGAACTCGACGACGCGGGTGGTTTCGGCGGGATTGACGGGCGGGCCGATATTGCCGCGGCGAGAGCCGACGACGCCGTTTTCGAGTGTGGCGAAGGATTCGTCGACGGTGCCGTGATAGCAGTAATGGAAGACGAGGATTTTTGAACGCTGGGTGATTTCGCGAGCGATGCGAATCGCGAAGCGGTTGGCGTCGGTGGCGGTGAGCGTGAATTGCCAGAAAGGAAGGCTGAAGCGGCGCTGGAGGTCTTCACCGACCCAGAGCGCGTCTTCGGTGGGAAGCATCAGCGTGATACCCTCTTTGGCACGGCAGGCGACGGCTTCGGCGACGACGTCGGGAGAATGGCCGGTCATTGCGCCGGTGTCGCCGAGGCAAAGGTCAATGTATTCGCGGCCGTCCACGTCGGTGAAATGCGCGCCTTTGGCGGACTTGACGAAGATGGGAAATGCGCCGGCCCATTTTTTCATCCAGTTCATGGGAACGCCGCCGAGGAGGGAGGATTGGGCGCGCTGGTAGAGAGCGGCGGATTGGGGATGGTCGGCGAGAAAACGTTGCGATTCGCACTCGTGAAGCTGGCGGAGTTTTTTGCGGTCAATAGTGGTCATAAGTTAACGACGGGAAAAGATAGATGGAATGCAGGGGATAGGCAAGAGGCAGCGGGCGAAACCTCAGCGATGGGCTATCTGCGCTCCCCTTTCGTCGGGACTCAAGTCTCGCGCGTGCCGCGAGAAGAGCCAATAGTGGCCGTCGAGGTCCTCTGCTGCGTATTGGAGTTCACCATAAACGGTTTCGTGAAGGTCCTCGAGGATCTTGGCGCCTGCGGCTTTTGTTTGGAAATGTGAATCAACATCATCAAGAAATATGGTCAAGCTCTGCGTTCCATAGCCGAGTTGAGCGGTGGGTAGAAACGCCTGGTTGTGCTCTCCTGACCATAATCAGGGATTGCCGAGATGCATCTGCGCGCCGCTGACAGGCCCTGCGGGGTCGCCATAGCGGTAGTGTTCAATAAAGCCGAAGGTCTTGCTTAACCACGCGACCGCCTCGGCAGCATCTCGATAAACAACGTGCGGCACAATGGTGTCTGTCGGGACGGAACGATTCTTCTGCATACGATGATAATAATGCTCAGCGCAAAACATTCCACGCGTCATTCTTGAGCATACGTCGCGAGTGCGGACACGTCGAATGAATGGAACGCATCACGAGCTGCTCTTTTTGGGATTAAGCCGCCGGCGAGAGAGCGATCATCGGAGGGCGTGGATGATTTCGCGGGCGGCGTTGGCGCCGCTTGCGCCCGTGAGGCCATTGCCGGGATGCGTGCCAGAACCGCATAGAAAAAGGCCGCGGATAGGCGTTTTGTAGCGCGCCCAATCGAGGACGGGACGCATGGTGAAGAGCTGGTCGAGAGCAAGCTCGCCATGGAAAATGTGGCCGCCGGTGAAACCGTAGGACGTTTCGAGGTCCTAGTGACGCCGAGTTCGCGGCGGCAGAGGTCCCAATTCCCTTCCCTCAGTTTATAAGGAGCATATTGAACGCAGGCAGAGAGGACATGTTTGCCTTCGGGAGCCAGAGCCGGATCGAGAATCGTGGGAATGGTGACGTCGAGATAAGGCGCTTTTGAAAACTCGCCGTATTTGGAGGCGTCGAAGGCGCGTTCGAGGTAGTCGATTTCGGGGCCGATATGGATTCGGCCGGAGAGAGCCTCGAGAAAGCCTTCGGTCGCATCGAGCGACGAGAAAGTAGGAAGCCCGCCGAGAGCAAGATTGACTTTGGCGACCGTGCCGTTGGAACGAAAATTTTTGATGCGGTTGGCGAAGGTGGGATCGAGCTGCGAAGGATCGATGAGCTGGAAAAAAGTACGCTTGGGGTCGACTCCAGAGACGACGGCTTCAACGGAGATTTCTTCGCCATCGGCAAGCACGACTCCCGAAATGGTGCCGTCTTTCACGCGAATTTGCCTGACTTCGGCATCAGTACGAATTTCGGCGCCAGCCTGCTTCGCTGATTCGGCGAGGGCCTGCGTGAAATTACCAAGTCCGCCGCGAGGAAAAGCCGCAGTGCCGACAGGATGGGTATCCGAAGCGGCGCGGATGAGAAGGACCGCGGTAGAACCTGCAGACCAAGGGCCGAGGGCGGTGCCGAAAATTCCGCGAGCCGCGATGACAGCGCGGATAAGCTCGGTGTCGAAAAATTCCGCAACGAAATCCGCAACGGCCATGGGGCCCCAGCGGAGAAGGTCAAAGATTCCTTTCTTGCGGAGCATGCGCACATTGCGGCCGGTCTTTAAGAGATTCCAGAGATCTTCGGGAGTGGGCTTGTCGATGGCCGGCGGCGTGATGGAAACAAGCTGGTCGAGGACACCGGTGAGATGGTCGAGAGCGTCCGCAAATTCAAGATACTTGGCGGAATCCTTGGGAGAAGAATTCGCGATGCCCTGGGCGGTTTTGGCGTTCTCGTTCCAAAAAAGAAGCGCCTTTCCGTCGGGCGCAGGCGCGAACACGCGCGGGCCGGGATAGAGTATTTCGCAACCAAATTTTTCGATTTGCATGTCGCGCGCGATCTCTGTGCGAAGCGGACCGAGGGTATGGGCAAGCGTGGAGGCCTTGAAACCGGGATGAAATTCCTCGGTGATGGCGCCGCCGCCGACCATTTCGCGGCGTTCGAGAACGAGGGGCTTGAAGCCGCCCTTGGCGAGATAAAAAGCAGCGATAAGGGCGTTGTGACCGCCGCCGATGAGAACCACGCGCTGTCCAAGAGGCATGGTCAGTTGGCCGCCTTTGCCGCGGTCGTCGTGGCAGCCGAAGAGCTGGACTTTGTCCAGCGCGCCCGCGAAGCGAGCGACCATTCTTTCAAGATGACCTGGCTGGCGATGCGGCCGTTGGCGCCCATGATGCCGCCGCCAGGATGCGTGGCGGAGCCGCACATATAAAGGTTGTGTATAGGAGTGCGGTAGTAGGCCCATCCGGCGACGGGGCGGAGGAAAAATAGCTGTTCGAGAGAAAGTTCGCCTTGAAAAATATTGCCTTGCGTGAGTCCGAATTCGCGCTCGAGATCGAGCGGGGTGAGAATCTGGCGGCCGATGATGATGTCTTTGATGTTGGGGGCGTACTCAGCGATGGTGTTGATGACGTTCTCGCCGAAGGCTTCTTTTTGAACGTCCCAGGTTCCTTGGGCAAGCTTGTAAGGCGCGTATTGCACGAAACAGGAAAGAACGTGTTTGCCCGGAGGCGCGACGGTGGGATCGGTAAGGCTGGGGATGACCATGTCGACGTACGGCCTGCGAGAGAAATTGCCGTACTTGGCGTCGTCGTAAGCGCGTTCCATGTATTCCATGCTCGGCGAAATAGAGACTGCGCCGCGAAGATGCGCGCCCGGGCCGGGAAGACACTTGAAACTGGGAAGTGCGTCGAGGGCCAGATTGACTTTGCCGGAAGAGCCGCGAAATTTGTAGCGGCGGACGCCTTCGAGGAAATCCGCGGGGAGTTCGCTTGGTTCGAGAAATTTTTCGAAGGTGAGGTGCGGGTCGACGCTGGAAGAGACGATGTTGGCGGTAAGTTCTTCGCCATCCTGAAGAGCGACGCCGCAAGCGCGGCCGTTTTTTACGAGAATTTTGCCGACAGGCGCTTTGGTGCGGATTTCAACGCCGGCTTCGCGGGCGGCATCGGCGATGGCGTTGGAGATGGCGCCCGTGCCACCGCGGCTGAAGCCCCAGGAGCGGAAAGCGCCGTCGATTTCGCCCATGTAGTGATGGAGGAGAACGTAAGCAGTGCCGGGCGAGCGAATGCCGAGGAACGTGCCGATGATGCCGGAGGCGGACATGGTGGCTTTGAGGACGTCGGTCTCAAACCACTGGTCGAGAAAATCGGCGGAGCTCATGGTCATGAGCTGGACGAGAGTATAGCGCTCGTCGGAGGAGAGTTCGCGGAAACGCTGCATGAGAAAGTGCAGCTGCTTGAGATCTTTGGGATTGAGCGTGGTGGGATCGGGCGGAATCATCGAGAGCAACGGTTTCACGAAGCGGCACATGGGCGTCATCATCTTCGAGAATTCGTCGTAGGCCTCGGCGTCGAGGCGGGAGTGGCGGCGAATGTCGCGGATTGATTTGGCGTGGTCGTTTACGCGCCAGAGGTAATCGCCGCTGGGCATGGGAGAGAAGGTGCCGTCGAGAGGAAGAATTTCCAGACCATGGCGAGGAAGATCGAGTTCGCGAATAATTTCAGGACGGAGGAGCGAGACGACGTAAGAACACTCGGAAAAAAGAAAGCCGGGGATGATTTCTTCGGTGACAGCGGCGCCGCCGAGGACGTGGCGGCGTTCCAGCACGACGACTTTCTTCCCTGCTTTGGCAAGATAAGCGGCGTTTACCAGGCCGTTGTGACCGCCGCCGATGACGATAACGTCGTAGAGCTGCCCCATTCGATATGACTCCGGTGCGACTCAAAAGTGAAAGAAAAGGTGCGGGAAGCGATGACGGGACATTTTACTGAGACAGGAGATGGGGCACAAGTCTAGCCACGCGCCCCGTGTGACCGCTATCAAAGTTTGGGAATCGTTCCGTTCTGGTTCTTGGGCCTTCCGGAATTGGAACAACGACAGCACAATTTCTGGACCGATGCTAAGTCGCGCACGCATATCTTCCTGTTCTGATTATCCGCATTCATAAGATTCTTCAAAGATTAGGCTGGGAATCGCATCGAGTAAATAACGCCTTTGGTGCCCCACCTGACAAGGTTTGTAGAAGTCTCGGCGCCGCAGGCCGACTCCTATGCTGCGATAGCGTTTAATCAGTGAATTCGCGCTGTGCCAAATGCGGATGTTGAATCTGGCGTTAGCCAGTACATTCTGAAACCACGTCTCCGGGTTGGACCCATTTAAGATGGCACGCCCGGGGAGACTCGAACTCCCGACACTCTTATTAGAAGGTAAGAGCAGAGACGCTAACTAGTTGGTTCTTCTACCATTTTCCTATGTCTTGCATCCTGAGTTTTGCACGGTATTCGGCATTGTTTGTTCCCAAGTTGTTCCTAACTCGGTCGACTGCACCCCTACAGTGAGACAGTTTTCTATGGGCACACTTACAGTTTTCTGAGTTTTCTTCCCGTCTTCCGAGGAAGCCGGGGATCTGGGGGAGGGGGCGACGTCGCCCCCTCCCCCAGAAAGTTTGTCGCGGG
>WNFQ01001239.1_pt1 | contig 39150 bp, 46 predicted proteins | sample 5400171 | NCBI WGS metagenome assembly WNFQ01 (sample SAMN13153356, study PRJNA577476) | soil metagenome | isolation source: 20 cm soil under Madrone tree | place: USA:California | collected 2016-06-14
AGACCTGTTGAAAAACCAAGCGCCCCCTCGTTGGCCTGAGCAGAGCATTGATTAGATAATGCCGTTTGGAAGATAAGAGGAACACCCACGCGGAACGAGCCCCAAACGCGCAGCTCACCCTCAGTTCCGATGGCAGCGGATATGCTATCACCTGCAGCAATCTTGACGGCGCGAAAATTATCATCAACAAGAGTCTGAAGACGGTGTGGGAACATGGTAAGCAGGTCAACATTCAGGATTTGACCAGAGTTGTCAGGGTCTGGGACATCTCTTGTAATGCGCCCAAGTGCGGCATCATCGTTCACGCCACAGGACCAAACCTATATAGGTTGTGAGTAGTTGGATAGTCACACACAAAAAGGAGCATACGGTGCCATTTTCGTCGATGAAAAGAGAATGCAGGCCACCAGCTGCAACTCCAACAATTCCCGAACCCGGCCCGGAACCAAAAACGCCTTGTGTTATCTTTTCTTCGACCCATGTGTTCCTCGTAGGCTTGGATAACTCGTCGAGGAAACTTGGACCCATGCCAAATTGACCAAAGTTACCAGTACCCCAGACAAAAATCTGTGCTGGTGGAACCATTTTGGCAGGGAACTCAGGGACGATATTGATTGGTGGTTCGGTTTCAGAGGCAGCCTTGCGGTGTTTTTTGGGCAGGGGCATTACATCAGCGACAGTATCGGCCTTTTGGATTTTGTTGATAGCTTTTGCGGCGCCATTTAGGCCATTTACTTCCTTTAGGGTGGTGCTGCGAGCACGCTTGAGTGAGGGTGGAGGTGAGTCTGACGTATCAGATGCTGACAGTTTTGGCCGCGCTGCATTGCGTGATTTGGAAAGGTTGGAAGATGTCTTGGATTCTTGTGACTTGGACACAACAGCGGTGCGAGACGAAGTGCGGGAAGGTGCTTTGGGCTTGTGGGCGTCGATAGAAGCCTGCGAGCGGCTGCGGGTTGGCATGTGGATAAGTAGATAAGGCGATAATCAACGGGCTAAGGTTTAGCCCAACAGACGTCGAGGTCTAGGAGTAAATAGAAGACGTGAGCGTCGTGGAGTGCGGGTAAGGAGGGACGAGGGACGAGGACAAGACAAGTGTTGAAGGTCAAGAGACGTCGGGTTGACTTGTACCCGCCTCCCGTTCCTATCACGTGTACATCACCGCCACAACTTGAGCGCGTCGCGACATCATCGCGACGCGTTCATCTCAAGGTGATCTTGACTATCACAACAACTCTATCCACCAAAGTGTACGGAAAGGATGAGGGCATTCCAATGCACAACCTTTCGTTTCCGTTTCAGGAGTACGCGCGATGTCGCGCATAGAATTAATTGGATGTGACTATTACAATTAATTCTCTAGCCGCGACAGTACTTGGGCATGAGCAGAGAGAACATCTTATTTAAAGTGTGTTCGGGCTAGAGGATCACCGTACAACTCGTTACCTCTGCGACTGAGGTCATGAAAAGAACCAGCGTCAGACTCAACGTACAACGAATCGGTCATTTTTTGTCGTGTTACAACTTTGAGGTTGCCACAAATCTTTCATAGGACCTACTCAAGCTTTCCCTGGTGATATCTGAGCGCCTTATTTTCGCACCTAGAGAATTATTTAGGACGACGGTCCGTCGAGTAGTGTACCTATCATGGCGGTGCGCACTTGCCAGTGTTTACTCTTTTACACCTGGGATCACAGAATCTAAAGGCCTGAGAGCCCTGAAACAATTCTATCTCGTACATAGGTCATGTTTCAACCGCATACGCATATGGTAGAACTGACGGTCACCTCAATCGTTATTTTGACTCGGAGAAGTTCACGCTCACTAGCATGTCCATCACCGACCGTGGTCTAGAAACCAAAACTTGTCGCTATCAGTACACTGGTGCTGGCTTCAGCATGTAGACTTGCAATGTGCGACTGAAGCAGGACTCACCCATGTACTTGCTTTTAACCTAGACTCAGGGTTATTGGCAAGGCCACCCCACTACTAGTATCGACCCACATACCTGGACCCGCATTCACGCCGCGGTCTTGGATTTCATGTCCGTTTCTTTCGTCGATTAGAAACACCTCGGCGCCAGTTGTGCACTGGCATGGACATTGGACTCGGCTAAATGACCGGTACCCATGCCCATCCATCTCACTGCTCTCACGCTAGTACGAGACACGCTTACACAACATGGCCGAATTCAAAGTGAACACCATAGAAGAAATCGACGAGGTACGCTTCCTTCCCTACCTACTTTTATTTCATGACATCCAGGCTAATAAGTCGGCCTTGTCATCGCAAAGGCATACAAAACCCTGCAGGCGACATTTCGCGCTGGGACCACACGTCCTTTCTCATGGCGTAAGCACCAACTGAACCAGGTCATTCTCATGCTCCGCGAGAACATCGAGGCCGTCGCCCAAGCCTCCGCAACCGATCTTCGAAAGCCACGCCAGGAAATCGTCGTAGGAGAAGTCGGGCTCATCATCCGACGAGCCACCCAAAACGTGGCTCAGCTCGACGAGTGGGCGAGTGACGAGACTGTCCCGCTACAGGACTGGCAGCAGGGTTGGTCCGCTACCCTCTTGAAGCGCCCCAAGGGCGTCGTGTTCGTCATCTCGTGCGTTTTGACGGTTCCTCCCTCCCAATGCGAATATCCCTCCGCGCCTCCTCTTGCTTAAACGGTGTTTGTCACAGGCCCTGGAATTACCCTATTCTTCTTAGCTTACAGCCAATCATGGGCGCCATAGCCGCCGGATGTCCTGCCGTACTCAAACCGTCCGAGATTTGCCCTGCCACCTCGTCCCTCTTGGCAGACCTCTTCCCCAAATATCTCGACCAGTCTGCCTATCGCGTCATCAACGGCGGTGTCCCCGAGGTCACATATCTCCTCAAGCTAAAGTGGGATCACAGTGCGTACTATCGGGCAATACCTGGGGTCGATCGTATGCTCATCCTCTGCGGCTTGTTTGTCTTCAGTCACGTACACCGGAAATGCGGTCGTAGCCCGCATCATTGCAAAGGCCGCGGCTGAGCACCTTACACCCGTCACTCTCGAGTTAGGCGGGAAGTCTCCCGTAGTCGTCGATCCCAATACGACGAACCTCAAGATCGCCGCAAAACGTCTCCTATATGGTAAAGCCCTGAATGCCGGCCAGGTAAAGCACGAACGCACCACACGACGGGTCGCACCACAGTGTTGTCTGACTGAACCTCCTCCCTTTTCGTAGATTTGCGTGGCTCCCGATTACGTCCTTATTCCGCGGTCGGCTCAAGATGACTTTGTAGGGGCGATCAAGGAGGCAGCTGTGGAGCTCCGCCTCGATGGCGCGCTTACATCCGACTCATACGGGAGCATCGTTTCAGATAGTCACTTTAAGCGTCTCCAAAACATGATGACGAGATCTTCCGCGGAGATCGTCCTTGGTGGGGATTTCGACGAGCAGAAACAACGCATCACTCCGACAGTTTACAAGAATGTCAAGGAAGACGACTCACTCCTCGAAGGGTATATCCACGCACAGCTTGGAGTTCTTTGAATTGTTCACTAACTTGCGCGTTGTCAAAATTAGCGAGATTTTCGGTCCTATCCTTCCCATCGTTCCCGTGGATGACATCCGGCAGGCGATAGAGTATATCAATGCCCAGTAAGCCACATCTACACCGCCCACAGCTCAGCATACTTCTCTCACTACGTAACTTTCCTAGCCCCCATCCACTCGTACTCTACGCCTTTACGGAAGACCCCAAGATCAGACAAACACGTATGTGACACTCATTATCCAAGCTTTTTGCGCTCGCGACATTTATGAGGTTTATTCTTTTCATACCGCAACCAGTCCGCGACGAAACGAGGAGCGGCGGCCTACACTTTAACGACGTGGTCCAACCAACGACCGTTGACGGGCTGCCCTTCGCTGGCGTCGGCGACTCAGGATGTACGTTAACCAGTATTCGACTCAAATTCGAGCCACCGCTCCGTGGTGAAAACAAGCGTTAATGCTGATGATGATGATGACAACCCACTGGCAGATGGACACCAGGCGTTGAAATACAGCTACGAGGAGTTCACCTATCTGCGTAGTTCCGTGGATATTCCGCTCGCGTGAGTTCCTTCATATTGTAGTAGTCTTTAATGGAAAGCTGATTCTCAAGTTCCATGTGTTATCCATATTCTGCTCAGGGCGGAACCCCACATCTCCATGCGGTATCCACCCTACACGCCAGCCATTACTGAGGCATTGGCCGTCAGAGCCGGCGTTATAGAAGCTCCTACCACTAGGAAGGCCTCACTCTGACAAACACCACGAGTGAAGGACCTTGGCCTCAAAGTCCAGGATATCGAGTACCTCAATCCAAGTTACTAGTCAGTCACGTGCATTCATGATGTAGTATAATGCTGTAAAGTACAGATCTAGAACTGTTGTCCAGTGGGTATCAAACGATGTAAAAGAAAAACAGACGAAGCAATCCGTCAGTAGCCTGACGGTCGTGCGTGTGCGTTAGATGTATCGTAAGCACGTATAAGTCGCGACTGGTCCTGTCGTGCTGGATTCTCCGTTTGGCTAAACGCAAAGCCACGGTTTCGTCGCATCCGTTGGACAGCACGAACTTTTTTGATGGCATTTTGGAACCTATAAAAGGTGGGAATGAGTCTTTCTGAAAAGTCAAATATCGGAAATCACGTACTGCGTCTGCCGTGGTCGATAATCGGGGATGTTGTATTTTTGGATTTCTTGCGCAATGTGATATGATGAAGGCATATATGTTCGTCGATAACTGTCGGAGAAATCAATCTCAAGTTGGATGAACTCGGATGAGCGCTTACTATTTCCACACGAAATCTCGGCATAGACAGATCGCAGGGACGAGGAGAATCGTAAACCAGAACACACTATCAGTGAATAATCGGGGATCTAGTCCCTGGTATTCCAGAGAGAAGCCCATACTGGGCGCAATTACGATGTAGAGCGGGAGGAAGAGCATGGTAAAGACGAATGATCCTGGGATCGCTAATAACACATGATTGATGAGCATTTCAATTTCTATACTCAGGAGTGTCTGTCGTTACCTGCAACAGTATACTTCGTCCAAATACTGCGATGCGATGAGCATGAGCAATGGATAGCAGCAGCATGATAATCATGTACGCACTCTGAGACCAGAGCAGCCTTTCCGAGGACTGTCAATAGCACAGCGAGATAAAGCATAGTGCCCCAAAACCAGTGACCCGAGTCATAACCCGCCGATTGTTTCAAGTCGCCCCAGAAAAGGATGATCGAGAAACCGAAAGCAACCTGTACAAATTGATATATATCACCCGCCAACAGATATATAGGAGGAAATGTACGTACGATGCTATGATAAAGTGCATTGCCAACCCATAACCAGAATGCGGTTTTCGTAAAAAAGGCGTTAGACTGCCCAAGCATGTAAAGCTGGGGATATCGGTCGAGGATGCGCGCTGAGACAAACTGATCAAAGATGCCGATGACGAGAGGGGGAAGGAGCGTGAATAGGACATTGTAGAAGGATAAAGTCCATGATTCGTAGGCAATCTGGCCGGAGAAGTTGTTGAAGAAAGAAAACTGGAAAGTTGATGAGAATCAGAGCGACATAGATGATTGAGATGTACTGACCCAGAACTGTGTCATATAAAGAACAATGTTTTTGTAAAATGAGTCTGATGGTAGCAGGCTGAGTCTACCTCTGGAAAAAAAGTGGGATCATACTAACAGAGAATGAGCGTTGCTAGTCGGCGGTAGCTCCATGCGCCGTGCACAAGCAGTAGCTTCTTTAAGTATCGGAACTGAGAAATCGAAATATCCGCGGAGCGAGCAGCTTGCAGACCCTACGAAGGCATTAAGTTGACCCTCGGGGAAAAAAAGTGAGAAACCTACCTCAACACCAGAGATACCGACTCCAACGTGGGCTGCCTGTATCATGCTGACATCATTTGCACCATCACCAATTGCGAGAAGAATCGACTTGTGGTTTTTCTTGACGAGTTTCACGACAAGAGCCTTCTGTAATGGAGAAACGCGACCTACGAGGCATCGTCAGAGCAAGCGAAACACGTGACTGAGAGGCACCTACAACAGATGACTGCCTTGCACATGATAGCCAGTTCCAAAAATAACTTTGAAATATTCTTCTCCAAGGCAAACGTGAGACTTTTTCCATCTACGACAGGTTCAGTCGTCTTCAACATACCACCTAGAATACACAATACCTATGATAAGGGCAAGATCCTCCAGTTCCCCGGAACTGCGTTGGCCCTTGACGGCTGTTAGTCGACGCTCAATGGTATCCTTCGTATCGTTCGAATTTTCCTCGTTCACGATAACCTGCAAAAGATATTAACATCTTAAACGAGTCCCTGGAATATAAACGAGGACCAGATTCATCGACTCCGTAATAAGACGACAAGACATGCCAATGTTGATCGCAGTCTCTTGTCGGTCGCCGGTCAGCACCCAAACCTTGATGCCCGCAAGCTGCAAGGTGTGAATCGCATCCGGCACGCCCTCTTGTAACTTGTCTTCGATTGCCGTCGCGCCTAGTAAGAACATGTCCTTCTCAATGATCTCGGCCGCCTTGTCTAGTGCCTCGCCACGGCCATTGATTGTAGCAGCTGCCTGGTCATAGATCGCAGACCACTGCTTATACTCCGATTCGGAAATTTCACGGAAAGCGATGCAGAGCGTCCGCAGGCCCTCAGTGGCATAATCCTAGATCCAACTGCTCAGTGTGGAGGAGCGGTGAAAGGCGTTCGTGTGTACCTCGAGATGAGCAACGGTCTTCTCCGTGTATGGCTGCGAAGGAGCGAGTCGTTCAAGGATAACGGTGTCCGCCCCTTTACAGTACAGCTTGATCTTTCCATCGGGCCCTCGAACAAGCGTCGACATACGTTTGCGAGTCGAGTTGAACTCGCATACATTTAAAATCTGAAACTCTTGGGAGGTACCCAAGACATCAACAAAGACTGACTTTGGCTTCCGCGTCTATGTACGATCAGGCAGGACGTGAGGAGCAAATAGGAAACTGTAATGAGATGTACGTACAGTAAAGCGGAATCCGAGCCGCTCGGCACCTGCAACCAATGCTGCTTCGTCCGGGCTGCTTGCTTGATAGACCATCTTCTCGTTCTTGATCTCGGGGATGACTGTATGACACACCGCAAGTAGCGTCAAAAACTCGCGGATTATCTCGCGCTCTTTCGGCGTTCCAGCGATCTTCGGGCGGCTAGGGTCGATGAATGGGTTATCCGCATCAAGAACGGCGCGCATCTCATCAAAGGTGCGCCAAGCCTCGCGGCCTTCATCCTCTTCGCGCCGCCCCTCATCCACTTCGGCCGCGTATGCAACACCCGCGATCGAGCAACACTGGAATTCCATCTCATTGCACGTGAGAGTACCAGTCTTGTCCGAAAAGACGTATTCAATTTGTCCAAGCTCTTCGACGAGCGACGAGGTGCGACAAAGAGCAGGTGTATCTGTCTTCGAGTAATACATATCCAGATCAGAGTTGATAAGCTGCGCCTGCTGATACTTGACGACTTCCATAGTGACAATAAGCGAAATCGGGATCAAATTGTTGTACAGGATGATGAATGTGAGAATGTCTGTATCGAAATGAGTAGAAGTTACAGATGACAAAGTGACATTCCCCGGCGCACCCTCAATGAAACCCTTAGCTGGTGAAGTCAATGTAAGAGAAAGCTCATTGTAGAATGAAGAAACACACCTCGTCCCCCTAGGGAAGTCGTTTCCATAAGATACCACTGCCTTGAAGCGAAAATCCACTAGATAACACTAGTTACCTTGACATGCAATACAGACAAAAGACCGACACTTACTGAACGGATGCTAGCACCAATTGTTGAACCTATAGAGAGTGCCAACAACAAGATGAACAGAAACACTATCTGAGTGTTCACCTGTTTCTCAACAGCAGTTCTTTTGATTGGTGCAGCGCTAGGTGAAAGGGAGTGAGAACTCAATCCTGTTACTTAAACTTTAGGCTGCAAGTCCACCCACGTTGCGTTACGCATTAACTTTGTTTCGTGGCCGGTAAAGACGACAAGTCCATATGCCCAAGGGGTGTTGCGTAGCTGTGCACCACGCAGAAGCATCTGATCAGGCCCGAGTGGTACCTGCTTCGGAAATCCAGCAGAAGTGATTAGGTCAAGCGTGCCCTCATATGTGTAGAGAGAGTTATTGGGGTGTTCGGAGCGCAAAGATCCACGCAAAGCAATGACTGGGTTCGGGGAAGTGAGACCGGATGTATGAGGAGACGCCTGCTTGATCTTGAGGTTCGTTTCACTGCGAAGAAATAAGTCACACGTTAGATGGAGATTGATCCAGTGGTGTGCGCACCCGTCAAGATTGGATGTTTCGATATAGCAAAACCCTTCGGGTTCACTTGAACTGAGAAGAATAACGTCTGCCGGGATAAAGTCGTCGGCCTCGAGCCGGATGACATCACCAACTCTGATATCCTGCCATTTTGTCGTGTCGAAAGCACCGGTCGGGGTGAGCACTTTGGCACGACGGGAATTGAGGTCGGCGTCAGATTGATATCGTTTCTGACCAAGTAAGGTGAGCCAGGAACAAAAGGGAGGTAATGTGTATCCTGAAACGCACAAGATCTTCCTGGACCTCCTTGAACGCAGACGCAAGGAGAACGACAGACAGTGGAGCAATGGTGGTCCATTTGTTGGTAGGCGAGACACCAGGAATCTGCTGAATGCAAGCGGTGAAAAGGAAGAATAGATTGGCGTATTTGGAGAATTGCTCTAAAGTAGGCATACGCGCTTGTTAGACGCAGCGAAAGTGGACTTCCAAGAGAGAGCGGCGAACCGAATAAGAACTTTGGAATGAAGGACGCCATGTTATACTTTGTCGTGGAGACATAATTTGACAGAAAATCCGCATTCGCATCCGGAATGTTGAGAGCGACGACTCGTTCGCCCATCAAGACCTTCTCTCTCTGCCATGGCAATCGCCATTTCGAACGTGAAACCGGCGTGAGTTTCCGAGCAGGTTGTGATACCTGAACGGGAGAGTCCTCTTGATCAAAGGTCCAGCCCTGGGGGACGCCTCCACCGTTGGTCTGAAGAGACAGTTTGGATGTACCGGCCAGCGGCGCAACCTGGCTTGGCAAATGTAGATTGCTCTCCTTGACCTGCATAGAGTGCGCGACTGCAAACGCAGAATCTGGGACCTCTCCCTCATCTTCATCGTCAAAAAAGGGATCTAGCAATTGAGGGGAAGCGTGTGAATCGCCCAAAGGGCCAGAAGGAGGGTAACCGTTGTTGGCGCGTTGATATTGAGAATTACGAGAAGTTGCAGGGTTGTCTTGAAAGACTAGACGGGCAAAGTCATCCGCCATTGTTGGGCAGAGACGGCGAGTGGGCCGCAGGCGATGGCGCTGCGCAGTAGAATGGTGATAGATGGGTTGGCAAAGGGGCGCGCGTCGAGACGTCGGGGACAAATAACGTACGCTGACGTAATTCACCCTCCTCCGAGCCTGCCAGCGGGTGCCGTGCTGTCGTTGATACGACGTCCTTGGTTGTGCAATGCACGCACCCACACAGCGGGAGCTCCTCCTCGTTACTCTCCTTTTCATAGCCCTTTTGGCCTTTTCATCAACTCGTATATCTGATCGAGGCCTTACTCGCATAGATCTTTCTTCCGTCTGGCATGAGATTCCTCCGCCACCAAAACCTTCGGGCATCCCCACCCTCCCATCAAACACGAGGCTTGCATGGGGAACATCCAAGGTTCCCAGGACAAAGGTAATCGCCCATGTCCCAGGTGAGCGTGTTTTCGATGTCTATCTATTTTATGCTCACTTCCCTCCGAGGATGGACTATCTTTGACAAAATGTACATATATAATGGCACCGTCTATCTTGTCAGTGACGAACCAGAAACGTTCCCCGACCGAAAGTTCATGACGTCGCCTGGAGCAATCATCGAGAATGGCCCAGACAAGTTCGCTGCTCGTCTGCCTAGCGACAAAGACATGCGTATTATTAGCACCTCGGCGGCTCGGAAGTTATTCGGAACAGGCGCAAATCGCGTCCAAGGTGTGACGGTGCGTGTATTCACTTCCCTACTTATGACATACATCTTCCTCACATTGCCTTTAGTGGCTCGTTAACGATCCCAGGCAATTGTCAGTACTCTCCTCTTCATGGGTGATCCTGATGCACGTTTACTAAATGGTCAATAGCATCACACATTATTACCATTTTTCCGCCGAACTCTGTTTTGGCCTTTGGCGCACATACTCGGCGCTCGACCCGTTTATCCCACCCAGCGGCAAGACAAACTTGCCACCTCCACGAAGAATACTCTTCACCCACCTCAACGCAGGTCATTGGCGTGACTATGCCTCAATGAACCAATGGGTACTCCGGAGTGTCTTCCCCTCTATCTCCATGGAATTCTCCGATGACTGGAAGGACCGCGCCGCGATGGGGGTTCCTTTTGTCTTCGATCGCGTCGTATTCGCCGATCGTGCAGCTACCATGAATGGTGAACTCTACCTACGCACTCAGCGCACAGCCAGCGAACCGTTTGCCCTTCCCGGCTCGCCGAACTGGTGGAGCACGTTCAGGGACCTCGTGATTCAACCCACAGGCCTTAACGCGAGCACGGGCGCAGGGACCATGGGTAATCCTGTGATCACGTATATCTCCCGCCAAGATTGGGGACGGCGTATGCTCATACAAAGCGACCACGAAAAGCTAGTCGAGGAGTTGTATAAGTTACGCGATCAATATGGATACGAGGTCAACGTGGTAAGCATGGACAAACTATCCCGAGTTGAGCAGCTGGAGCTTGCCGGGCGAACTACGGTGTGTGCATCCTGTCTTTCATTCCAACAGAGCAAGTAGCTGACTTGCTGGTACAGGTCATGATGGGCGTGCACGGGAATGGTTTGACCGCATTGGTCTGGATGAAAGTCACGCCGCGCTCGACAGTCCTGGAATTCTTCTATCCTGGTGGCTTTGCGCGTGACTATGAATACACTACGCGTGCCCTGGGCATGGTTCACTATGGATTCTGGGGAGACAGGTATGTCTCGTCAATCCGACATAGCGTCTTCGTCTCATTCCCGTGCCGCGTAACAGCTTCTTCAGCGGTGCCGAAGCACCACCAGTAGCGTATCCCGAGGGTTTCCAGGGGAACGAAATCCCCATCGATGGCGAAGTAGTAGCGCAGCTGGTGCATAGAAGGCTGTCCCTGGCAGAAGAGGCCGACGATTAGACTACTCACATTATGCACACCAATCTATCCTACGCGGTGTTGATATCCGGAACACTTTGCATTCGTAACTTATATATACGGCGTTGTTCGATAGGCGCCGATCCTCTATGTTTCTTCCTATTCCGGAGTGTAGATCAAATGCGAGGATAGTTCAATTCGGAAAAACTAAATTGATACAGTACAAGATGTGCTGACTTGCTAGTAAATGCGCAAGGCAATGCGGTGGCGGAAAGCGATCGGAATAAAAATGTTGATATGGGGGGTGAATCTAGGTTGGCCGCCCATGCGCGAAGCGAGAGCAGGGCTCGAAAAGAAGCCACGAATCTAGTTTTGGCAACAAAACGGTGTGGTGTGAGGAGACGAGCGAGGCAAATGGATGATGGTCCTAATAAGGGAGGCACGGCCTTTCCTTCATACGCACGGCACGCAGACGATCAATCGCGCAGTACGGTGCCAAAGCAGCACGTCGCGCCACACGGCGTTCAGTGCGGCCCTCGGGTGGTGCAGGTGAGGGCGGCGGGGCGACTGGGGGAGTAGGAGAGCGAGAGGAAGCAAAACCGCCTACTCGGACTTGCAGTGGGTTCAAATTGTGATAATCGTGTTCCTGATCTTGCGTCATCGCCGATTGCGACTGATGAGGGCCGTCGTCGTCGGTATGTGTGCGCGTGGCCGCTCCTGTATATATCTCCTCCATATCCGCTTGCCCCTCCTCGTCCGAGACGCGACACGAGCTGGCCAGTCGTAGCGAGAGCATGAAGAACGGGTCGGGCACTGGAATCCTGATCTTGAGTCCCGTCTTCTCATTCGTGTTTGACATGTCGTGTGACCGATGGACGGAACTGGCGCGGCAGTCATCGCCGTCGTCACCTTCGGTGGAGAGGCTGCACGATCGTTCGAATGCCATCGAGACGTACGCCTCGGATTTACCGCCTGGAACGATGATAGTGAGGCGCTCTTTTTCACCGACTTGCTCACGGCCACGTTGTGCCACCTCCTCCGGCTCAAATTCGACATCAGCATCAAATCCCGGACTCCCCGGAGACGCATCGCGTTCATCATCATCAAAGGAAGTGCATTCAGCGTCAAAACTGGTGGCGTATCTGGGTGTTGGCGGGCGATGCTTGAACGGGCTAGTGGCAGTGGCAAGGACAGTAGTAGATGGCGACGCATAGTCAGGGGAGGTCCATAAAGAAGAGGAGGCGATCTGATGCGGGTGTTCCGCAAAGGCTACACGGCGCGATGAGGCGTTTTTGAGTGCGGTGCGCTCGTCGCGTGTCAGCCTCGAGAAGTGGAGGTAATCTGCTCCTCCACGTGATGACGGCCGAGGGCGCTGGTGCCGCTCGACGCCACGGCATGCGCGTGGCATGCGGTCGTGGTGCGAAGACGGTGACGATGATGACGTCGGTAGTAGTAGTGGCGGCGACCGCGGTGGCAAGGTGTTAGTAGTGGCGTCTTCGAGGAAGGGCAGAGGGCTCGTAATGTGATTGCCAGTCGGACATGCGCCTGCGGGTGGATTTCCGATCGGATGTACTGTGACACGAAGGTTGGGGAGGGAATCCATGCCTATGAGGTCCTCCTCCTTGAGAGGGTATGGGTTCCGAAGGCCTTCGGGTTCAACGACGTGGATGATGGGTGTCGCACGTAAGTTCTGGATATGAAAGAGAACGATGGACGTTAGGGTGGCGCTGAAGGAATCACCTATATCATCAGATAGGAGCAAACTCACAATTTGGGGCCCTGGTGCGATACCGCTGGGAACGGATGGAGTGGAAAGGAAACTGTACCTGGCAGTCATTGCAACAACTGATTGGGTCAGGCTCCGAGGGTCGGAATTGAGGGGTAGTACGTGACTCGTAGTGGTTAAAGGAGGAGAAAGTTGAGTAGAAGGCGGTCCGAGCGAGTCACAAGCGGTCCAACTTATGCTATCGGGCCAGGGCAGGAGGGATGAGAGGGTGACAACAGGGAAGGCCCAAAGCGATGCCAACTCCACATTCCACAACTAAGACAATGGGGAGTACCGCCACCTCATACCCTGGTAAGGAAGATCAATTGCTCTCTTGACAGGTCAACGACATTTCGGATGGGATGACGACGACGACGACGATATTGAATGGATTTGCGCTTGCAGGGACGTCCTTGCTGAGGAAACAATGAGGACCATCGCTGTCTCCCCTGGAGGACAAAAGATTTGATGAAACACGGAATTTGAAAATTTCGGCTGTGGCGTTCGCGAAAGCGCGAATGCAGGAGGCACTGAGAAGAACACGGAGGTCTGTATCTGGACCACGCACGATGCATGTCGGTGGACTCGGTGAAGCGAGACTACATACCAAATGTGGAAATCGGTCAACTGGCAACTGGCACGGCCAACTTTGCGGAATTCAAAACTCAGGCTGGGATCTATGGTGAATATTGCATTTTTGTACAACAGAAACGGTACGAATGGATACAAGCAATTACAACGACGGAAACTTAATACGTACGGTAGTGCAGCAGAGCAAGCCTATTACAGAATGAAAAGGTCATCAACACAACAGCAACACGCGATCCGGACCTTTGCGGGGTATGTAGAAGCTGAGAAAGTAGAGCTAACGCGAAAGGGAGAAGTGGGAAAGCCAACAATGATGATCAGAACGCAGAACTCGAGCAAGTAGGCGACCCTAGCAGAAAGGCGGGCACCTCGCTTCCCGCACTAATGTCCGTGTCGATCCACAACTCCTTGCGTTTTGGTTTACCTACTGCGCGGTGATATGGCGCGGCAATGCGGCGATGTTTGTGGCGAGGTGCACGATCAGGGCCTCCCGCCGCAGGCGTCGGTGATGAAGAGTAGGAAGAGTAAGTGCGGTCGTCGTTAATGTCACCATCGTCAGAAGAGGACGAATCCGAAGCAGTAGATCCGTCGAGCGACGAGTGGTCAACGTCCTCGCCTTCTTGTGTTTTCTCATACAAGTTGCATGAACCCAGGAACCGGAGAGCAAGACTATCAACGAGGCCAGGTATCTTGATCGTCAGACCACTCTTCGGGGTGGCACAGTCAACAATGTTCTCGTCTTCCTCGGTTTGTTCCGACACAATACAAGAGTTCAGGAGCTGAAGACCAAGTCGATCTACCGCGCTCGGTATTTTGATCGTCAGGTCACTTTGTTGAGTGGCAAGGTGCGTGTCATAAGGCATGGCCGCGCGGTGTTCCTCTACATGCGGTGCAGCCACTTCTACGTGCACACTGGGCAGAGCGGGGTCAGCCGTGGTATGAATGGTGCGTGGCTTGGTAGGAGGAATAAAGACATCGTCAAGGCCATCGGCGAACATCTTTTTGCGGCGGGATTTCCTACTGAACGCCTGTCGCTGTTCACGCGAAGGAAGCTTATATGCGCTGTAGTGCGCGGTCGACCTTGCATGACGTATAGCGCTGGATCTCTTGGAGAACGGTGTGGAACGGACGTCCGACATAGGTCGCTCATAGAGAGGTGACGTTGGAGGGGGGGATAAGCAGTTAAGGTCGGTATTGTCCGCCAGGGACATGAATTCATCCTTTGTCGCGTTGACGCATTAGCAATGTAGCATGTATGAACATAAACAGAGTATAGCCCACCGCTTCATCATCACTGTCCTCAAACTGTGGGGGTGGGTTTCGGAAGGGACGCGCGAAATCACCGAAAAGATCAAACAGAAACATCTTGCTGGTTGTGCAGTCGATTTAGCAGGGGAAATCTGTGAAGGAGCAAGTGGGTTGAGTTGAGGGTCCCCGGGGCCAATTTATCATGGCGAGGATCTGAATACAAGGGGACATCGACGACGGCCTGCGATTGTGGCTAGATGGTCCATTCGGAGCCTGCGGGCACAGCTTCGCATTTCGCACAGTCAAGCCATGCCTGCGCAATCACAAATCGCAACACTGCCCCCCGCCTGGATGGAATATTCCGTCAGCTCCTTTATTTGATTGGCCAGGCCAATGCCGCCCATGTTACAGTTGTGGTTTCGGGCCATTGTACCAAATGCCAAATGCCACATCGAGGTGGAGGCCCGCCACAACGCCACCCGACTACCCCCAGTTGGGCGCCTGCTTGCAAGGCATTTGATCAACTGAGATGCGCCCGCGGTCCCACACTTCGGTGTGTGGACGTGGCGTCGAAATGTCGATGGGAATTGGCCTTTGGATGGGGCTACAGCCCGAGTATGGCCCGGTAGTTTCGGCGTTCTGCAATGGTAGCCGCCAAAGAGGGCAGAGATTTTTGAGATCGGCTGTGAACGAGAACTGCACCTGCGACATATACAGGTTATTTGATTGAGACAGCTATAGGTGTGAGTGCTTCTCGAGCGAACGCAAGGCTTGCGGTGCCAGTGAGGATGTTGATAAGAAACAGAGAATGCGAGAGACGATGGCCCGGAATGGCCGACACGTAGTAAAGAGTGGTGCAGCGAAGTGGAATGCCCAGACAAGCCCGTCTTCAGTTTGTTTCTCTCAAATCTTCCCTGGTGAACCTCCCGGTGTCATTATTTGGACCTCTGCTTGAACGTAATATTGCAAGTCTGTCGTTCTCTTCCCCTCCACTACGCACTAACCAAGCTGTATGTCATTAGCGTCCACAACAAGTCGCCGTACTTCTCACTGCTATCGCATCATCTCCCGGGTTAAATGGAAGGAAACTCTCTGCATATGTCGGGTGGACAGGCATGGTGTCTGCCTCGTCGTTGGCCCACTTCAGTTCCACTTCTCCCGACAGCTCTCTGGAGACTGTAGAGATTGATCCACAGTACGCGGAGGGTCTCGGTTTCAAGAAAGGAGATGTGGTGAGCACATACTTGCCCTCATCCCTTTTGTCGCTCACACCCACAAGGTTGAGGTGGGGCTGCTCTATGACCTACCCAAAGCCAGGTCCGTGGCCACGGAACCACTCACCCCAGATGACTGGGAAATATTGGTGCGTGTGCATGAAATAAAATCTAGTCTCATTCCTCACTTATTTTTCAGGAATTACATGCAGAACACGTAGAATCCACACTTCTCTCCCAAGTTCGTGTCGCCCCATCTGACCAAGAGGTGGATGTTTGGGTACTCGGCCGTACTCGTATCCGTCTACGTGTTCGTACGTGGTTGCTTACTTTTCCACCCTCACGATGCTGAAGTCATCTCAGTTTCGTTTGAACCGTCCTCTGCGAAAGCTGTCTTGCTTACCAACGACACTGAACTCTCAGTCGCGCCCAAAACACGTCGTCAGTGGAACTCGGAGAAGCAATCTGTCAATGGGGAGAACCCTGATCCAGTAACGACTTCAACTGCCGAAACGCCTTCGTGTACCGTCTTGCTTCGCTTACTGGCCGCTTCTATGTTCTCGGACCACCTACGCAGTCTACCGGACCTTGGCTCTGTTATTTTTGTTTCACAACGGATGCTCAGCGTTGCGCGTCTGGAAGGCTTACTACCATCCGACCCAAAAACTACCCTCATTGCCGACGTGAAGCGTCTTGACCCTCCGACAGACCCAGCAAGTGTCACCAACCCGCCCCCATCAGACACAGCGCCAATTGCAAAGGTGCTTAACCCCAGTGAAGATACGAAGCGCGAAGATGTCAAGGAAGAGCTATCAAGGGTTGGCCACGTGAGGGTTATTGGGATGGACGGCATGCTAGGGGGTCAAATGATTATTGTTGGAGTAGATGGAGTGGAAGATTGGGATGTGGTCCGGCAAGTTCTAGGCTCACGAAGACGGAATACTAGCCATGACTTATGGCCGTCTGTACAGGTTAAACATCTCTGCTGACTCGGAGTCAACTCAGACCACTCTGGACATGTCTTCTCCTGTATCTCCGTTCGTGTCCTAATACGATCCGCCTTCCTGCTGATACTGACTTTTCGCAATAGACTTCGGCAGTCTCCGCCTGCTCATGTACTGGCTGGTGTGGATGATATACTAACCAGGTGCCGTGATTTCTGCAGACGTATGTTCGCGCTCTATGAAGCTGGTGCGGTAGCTGGACGTATGTCGGCCCTTTTCTGTGTAGTGTCAACTCTTGATTCAACATCACAGTCTCGGGTCTTCTCGTAACGGGCCGAGCGGGCGCGGGCAAAACCTCTGTTGTTCAAGCAACCTCAAAAGCATTGCAATGGGAACCCGAAGTGCACGCTTGTAAGTAGAGGGTTCGTGTACCCGGCCAGTTATCTCATCCTTCTTTGTAGTTACGCTTCATGTCGATATCTCTCGCTATACGGAGAAACCGATCCAGACTTTGCGCACGCAGTTTCAGTTCTGGCTAGAGAAAGCGATGTGGCATCGACCAAGTGTTCTCATATTCGATAATCTCGAAAAGTTGTTAGGAACGGAGCTCGAGGTGCTCAATTCCTTCTGCCTGTCTTCTTTCATGTGCTTACACGCGACGGACAGCACGCAGACTCCTTCCGTACACGACAACTTACCGAGACCTTTTTGTCGATTTTCTCTTCTGCGTCTGCCCACGACCTGGCTCCTGACCTATCTAATATTGTCCTTGTTGCAACCGCCGAGTCGCAATCTGCCTTGCACCCGCTCCTCAGCGCCGCACACCTTTTCAAACAAGTCGTGCATCTCAAGCCTCCAGACAAGGATGCGCGCAAGCAGATCCTTGCGCAGGTCGTGCAGCGGAGGTTGGAGGCCGCAAGGAATCTCGAGGTCGACCCACGACAACCACTAAATTTCGTAGCATTGGCGACAGAAACGGAGGGATACTCTGCCACTGACTTGCAAGACTTGGTCGCGCGTGCTGTCCACCAAGCGGTGGTCAGGTGGTCTGGCGACAGTGACAAAGTGAAATTTCTAAAAAGTTGCCTACGATGTTGGTGTATTGAGATGGATCACCAGGTTTCTCTGACTGCCGCAGACTTCAAGGCTGCCCAAGTCAACTTTGTACCTCTTTCTTTGAGTGATGTTCCCTTGCAAAAATCTACTGTAGTATGGTCTGACAGCGTTGACCGCACTCTAGGTTTGGCTGAAACGCGGCGGATGCTACGTGAGACCTTAGAGTGGCCAACGAAATACGCTGCGATCTTCGCTCAGTCCCCCTTGCGATTACGTTCTGGGTACGTAAACAACTTTTTGTTCGGTATGCCCATTGTACCCAACCATCCACCACAGACTTCTGCTCTATGGATACCCAGGCTGCGGGAAGACGCTGCTCGCCTCGGCAGCTGCGAAGGAATGCGGCTTGAATTTTATTAGTATCAAGGGCCCCGAACTGTTGAACAAATATATTGGCGCGAGCGAAAAATCAGTCAGGGATATCTTCGAAAGGGCTAGTGCTGCCAAACCATGCGTGCTGTTCTTTGACGAATTTGACTCGATTGCGCCTAAACGGTATGCCTCATCTCGCCTCCCGTTGCTGATTCTGACACGGGCTATATTTTGAAAAAAAAAAAAGTGGACATGACAGTACCGGAGTTACTGATCGAATTGTCAATCAGCTCCTGACATTGATGGACGGCGCGGAGGGTCTCGATGGGGTTTATGTCCTTGCCGCTACTAGGTAAGGGCGTCGCAACATTCTTCTCTCTTTGAACAGTCGTTCACAACGCACGTCGGTCCTTCAGTCGTCCAGACCTGATAGATTCTGCCCTTCTCCGACCAGGGCGGCTCGACAAATCATTACTATGCAACATGCCCACAAAAGAAGAACGTAAAGCGGTAGGCAAACAACCCCACCCTCCCGCCCTTTTCTAGGCTCCCTTCCTGATGCCCCATTTTTTTCCCTCTTCACGATGTAGATTTTACAAGCGCATGCAAGAAAAGTCCCCATATCGCACGACGTCGACTTTGATCACCTCGCCGATGCCACCGAGGGTTTCTCGGGCGCCGACCTCCAGGCGTTATTATACAACGCGCACCTCGAGGTCGTGCACGAGAGCATTGGCGGTGACCAAGTCTCAGTCTCTGCCCCAGTCTCCAACGATGGCAGTAGCAGTAGCAGTAGCAAGAGCAAGGACCACTTCTTTGACGATATACAGATCGAGTACACGTCATTCGGAGGACCCGCTCAGAATAACAACACGGTCAAGTCGCGCGCAGAACAGACGGCCGCGCAGCGTCGGGTAAGCAACATTAAGAAACCCTGCTTTCCTTACTACTGAACTTTATATTCGACACGACACTGCTCTTTTGCGCGGTTTTTTTTTAGTTGCGCCAGATCATGGCTTCACAGCGTCGTGCTTCGCGAGCAGATTCGAATGTCGATGTCGAGGATCGTCCAATGGTATATATTTTTCTATCCTCTTTATTTTATTTTCATCTTTCCCTCGAACTGTAGCACGAGATCCGTGACGAACATCTCCGACGCGTATTGAAGAACACGAGGCCGTCCGTTTCCGTCGACGAGATCGCTCGCCTAACCAGAATGTAAGTAAACGTCATCATTCCTCTCTCGCGTCATGTCTCATCCCTACCATGTAATTGACTGTCACTTTTCCCAAAACCCAAGATATACCGCATTCGCCTCGGATCGCAGTGGCGAACTGCCCGTTCCCCCCGACGCAGGTGGTATAGGCCGACGAGTATCTCTCATGTAATGATTATGGATTAGTAGTTATTTGATGTGCCTCGAAGATGCATATATACAATGCGATCAGTGCAATGCAAGAAAGAAAACTACTGCTGCGAAAGATGCGTAACGACGAATCCCATGCATATGCAAAAAAAGAGTAAAAAATGTCGAAGCGGGTATGATATCATGCTAGCTACTATCCAATACCCACATGCCCGCCTGCCTGCCCGAGGAAGCGTCCCATCATCGCATCAAGCAACCCCACACTCCACAACCTCGTAACGCCCAGGGCGAAAGATGACGGTTACAGCTTCTGCAATCCCTTCATCGCATTCGCGATCGCAAAGCTCGACTTCGCCATCACCTGCCGACTCTCCTTAGTCACCTCAGGCAGCGCCTGCATCTCGCTAAGCTTATCCGCATGCTCGCTCAACTCGCGCAAAATGTCTCCGCCGTGCCGCGCATGGCTCGCTGGCAGATTATCATGACAGACCGCGACGATACTCGATACGATCGTGATGATCTGCGTCAGGTTTTCGTTCAGCGTCGGCGATGGCGTAGGGCTGCGCACGCCGGAGAGCACGCTTTGTATCGCGTAGATGATCGACTCGGTCTGTGCTTCTAGGTACGGCTAGATAGGATAAAATGCCTGTCAGGAGTCGAGCCAAAAAAAATAGGTCAATCGGGAAGCGCACCCTCAGTTCGGTCCACGCGTCTTCCGAACCCTCGGCGGCAGCAGAGTCAGGACTTGTAAGGCCTGCGGCGTTCGCCGCCCTTTGATCAAATATAGTTGGCGCAGCAGAAGAGCTGTCGTCCGAGCTGGACTCATGAGTGAGTTGCTCGCGCTCGCCCCGCCTTGACGATGAATCACTCAGGCCTCGTTGATGGGTGGTGGATTGTCGTACCTCCTCAATCGTACGTAAACCGGGTGTAAAGCCACTAGTGGCGGTCCCGACAGAAGACGGTGCGAACTGTTCCTGTTCCGTCTTGGTCGCGCGCCGGAGGAGGACAACGCGCCCGAGCTCGGTAACCGCCGCAGAGACATGGCTCGCTGCCGCATCGAGCAAGCTCACGGGAGAGAGACCTAAGCTTGTCGCATGCGTCTTGGAAGCCGCGACAAGGTTTGACAGCGTCGCCTCCACGCGCTCTTCTAAAGCATGCATGCCCTCGGGATCGGAATACCGCCGTGAATGGGACCGCACGTCATCAAGAATACTTGTTACGGCATTGACAACGCATTTCATCGGCATGAGCACGCGTGTCGGCGCGTTGCCGCGACCCGCAGAAAGAAGGGAGTCGATGGCGGTCAAGAAAGCGGTGAGGTGCACGTCCGGAATCGCACCATCTGCCGAGACCGGTAGCTGATCATCAAACTTGGGTTTTTGCAGAAAGAGGGCTGATGTGGCTGCAGGCGAAATGGGGGACGTATGAGTGTATCTACCTTTGACTGAGCGGAGTTCGGTCTTGGCCTGCTCATATTTACGCTTGTAATCTTTGAGTTGAGCATCAAGATCACGGATGAGGATGAGGTCAGAGTCCTTGGACGTCATGAGTTCGTCGTTCCGCCGAGAGAGGTCCGACACCTCGGCAATCAAGCCCTCCATGTCCGCGCGCAGTTGTTCAACAACTTCGGAGTCGGCCTGTAAACAAATGAGAAGGTACAATGGACATAAGAGAAACGATTGAACATACCGACGAGGTACGTTCCTCTTCCAGTTGCTCACAACGTTCACGCAGGATCTGTAACTCCTCCTCGTCTTGTCGCGAGCGCCGTACATCCCGTTCCCGAGTACGCTGAGCATCTTCACGTACGTTATCAAGTTCCTTCTGGAGAGCCAACATTGCAGCGCTGTGGTCCTCGGCGCGCTATGTAGCATTGAGCTCACGATCAGGGCCGAGCTCATGACGAAACTCACCCGGCGAAACTTGTCAAGGTCATCCTCTAATTGTTTGATCCGCTGATCGGACTGTTCGAGTTGGCGCGCGCGCACGTCGCCATCCTCAATCTCGCGTTCAAGGCTAGCGATACGACTTTGCATCCTCGCAATACGGAATTCGTAATCGCGGCGCATTTTTTCGCCATCGTCATTCGGAGCGGCGCTCGCTCTACCTCCTCTGGCTGAGCGGTCGCTTGCGACGCTTGTGCGCCCAAAAGAGATCTTATCATAGTAGTCATCGCTACGTGCACCGCCGTCAGTGTCGGGATCTTGAGCCAGACGCTTTGCCAAGCTGCCGAGGCCACCTTCGACTTCATCAGCTTCGCCATCGCCGTCTTCAGGCGCGCTTTCACTACGACCATAAGGGACCTCGATGTCCTCTTCGGCTATGGTGCTCTTGTTGGGAATGATGATGCCGTTGGTGACGGTGGCGCTCTGGGCATTGGTGGCGCTAGTCGAGTCAGTACCGCTCGCAACACTCGGGCGGCGATCCTGTTGCTGGGACCGAGTGGTGGCAGTGGTGTCTTGTGACGGCTTGCGCCGTGAAGGAGCATAGGGGTCGCGATCAAATAGGGGATCATTTGGGGGTGCCTCATTATAGGGGTCATCGCCTCGGCGACCTACCATGGGAGGGTTTTGATCATCTTGGCTACGTCGAGGGCGTGCACCGCCACTTGGAGGACGGTCCCGATCTTCCGACATGCGACCGAAGCGGGCGGGTGTTGGGAGTTCTTTGTCACGATTGTCACGATCGCGTGGGGCAGTGGGAAAATCAGGAGAAGGGAAATCATCATAGGTAGAGCCGGGAGAGATCATTGTGGTATCTGGAGGCTGCTGCTGGGAGGGGGGGGTAAGAAGAGAGTCAGAGGCGGAAAATGAGACGTACCTCTTCCTTGAACTCTGGGTATCGTCGAACAAGTTCATAATAGACATCGCTGGACAAATCTCTGAAGCGAGAGATTGGAAGGGTAGCAAGCTTTTGGCGAGCTTGGTTTCGCTTTGGATGAAATTCATCGCGGACAGGGAGAAAGGGGACTAGAGCGACCAGTGAGCTAGTGTAGAGAGAGCAGAGGAAAGGAAAGGAAGACGGACCTTGGACACTATCTGAATTCGTCTTTCGTCTTATCAGTTCATCGTAAACATCTGTAGATAACTCCTGGAACTGTTGGCGTGTAAGCCTCGTGAGTTTTTGTCGTGCAGTGGAGCGAGAGTTTGCGGGTTCTGCAGGGGGATGAACGTGAGAGAGTGCGAACGGAGATAGCGAGGACATAGAACCTTTGGCGAGGTATGAGGAGAGGTATTTGCTGAGTTCGTCATAGTGGGTGCGTGCGACGATATATGAGTCGGGGGGCGGGGTTGAGGTGGAAGACTTGTCTCGGAGAGGTTTGTATGGGTCAGTGCGGTAACTGGAGATGCCCGAGAAGGAGGTGAGGGTGGGCGAAGGGGCTCTGGTTGACCTCATCGTTGAGAGACGGGTTGTGGGGATGTCGCAGGAGTTGGGCGAGCCATAAAACAGCCGGCGGGTCGCCCACGACTCTTACACATGGATCAGCGGGAATTGCCGGGCGTGCACCTGCCCACACCCGACCATGCCTGACCTGCCCTTTCTTTCCCGTCTGCGCTCACACGAGTATGTCGCCCTCCTCCTCGGCTTTCTCTTCATCGTATTCGAGGGCGCACTCCACATCGTCATCCTCTTTCTCCCAAAACTTGTCATAAACTGGTTCTACCTCAAATCGCGCGCTCTTTTCCTCCACTTTGTCGGCGCCAGTTCCTCATCGCCCCAGGCCAGACGTCTTGCCGACCGCATCCGCAAAACAGATAATTTTGAAGACCTCTGTGCCATATTCGGCTATCACAACGTTGAAGAGCACGTTGTCCTCACCAAGGATGGCTATCTCCTCGGAATACACCGCATCCCTGGTCCAAGGTCCGAGCCCCGTCCCGTCCCCGGCTCCTCCACAGGCAAACCAGTCGTCTACCTACACCACGGTCTTCTCATGAATTCAGAGGTATGGGTTTGTCTCACAAGCCCAGAACGCTCGGTCCCCTTTGTTCTCGCAGAGTTGGGTTACGATGTGTGGCTCGGCAACAATCGCGGCAACAAGTACTCCAAAAAGTCGATCCACCATGATCCCAACTCTCTCAAGTTTTGGGACTTCTCCATTGATGACTTTGCGTGGCACGATATCCCAGACTCGATCGAATATATTCTTCAGATCACCCGTGCATCCAGTCTCAGCTACGTCGGTTTCAGTCAGGGCACTTCTCAAGCCTTTGCTGCCCTGAGCATTCACCCTCAGTTAAACCAAAAGGTCAACGTTTTTATTGCTCTTGCACCAGCGATGCGTCCAAAGGGTCTCTCTGCCCCTCTTGTTGATGGTCTCATGAAAGCTTCGTGAGCATTTCCTGTCTTTCTGATCTGCCCCGCGTTCATCCCCGTGATTCTAATGCCAGTCCCACTCTCCTCTTCCTTATATTTGGTCGCCGCGCCATCCTCTCCTCGGCCCTCATGTGGCAATCCATTCTCTATCCACCCATCTTCGCCCGCCTCATCGACGCCTCGCTCGTCTTCCTCTTCTCGTGGCACTCCTATAATATTTCGTTCACCCAGAAACTTGCAGCCTATTCCCACCTCTATTCCTTTGCCAGCACAAAGTCCGTCGTACATTGGTTTCAAATCATGCGCTCCGCGCGCTTCGTCATGTACGACGACGACCCCTACACCCCCGTTCTTCGTACCAACAAACACAGCCCCCGCCCGGGGTACCGCCCAGCCAAGTTCCCCACCCGCAACATTGCGACGAGCATCGTTATTCTGTATGGCGATGCCGATTCCCTAGTCGACATCGGTGCGATGTGCCACGAGCTCCCCGAGCACCGGCTTGACATTCGCCGCCTGAGGGGGTACGAACATCTCGATATACTCTGGGGTAAGAACGTCCATGTGGACGTGATTCCTCAAGTCGTGCGCGCTTTACGACAGCATTGTGAGAACCCTGAGATGATCAGGAACGACGCAGACGCATTTGGACCCAAAGCTACTCTGCATCCAGACGCGGCGTATGGTGGTGGGTTACCAGTCGATGGTTGGGATAATGGCGCCACTTCAGACTATGCAACTTCCACGGACGCGTGAGACAAACTATAATAACACCCTAGCTAACGTTGTGTTTTAATCATCAAGTTGATATTATTAAAGCTCCTTTATCGAATCAGAGGGCTAAGAGGGCGTATTTACGCGTTCAGACCCTTACGTTGTAGACCAGCTGAACACATCTCCACATACGGGTCGACGAGCTGTCGACAGGCCTGCCTGCGGCTGGTTGACATCATAACTAGAGTGCTGCAGTAGAGCATCTCCGGCTCGGCATCTTGATATTGACCAGGGTAATGCGACTCGGAGTTGCCACCGCCGTCATCATCGTAACACTTGCACAAGTTACGGTCATCATTTTCTCCCGGGCTTCCCCCTCCGCTCCTCGTTGTTTTTTCATCTCTTAGTAGCAGTGAATAACACCTCCGAGTCCTGGGCACAGGCCCTACTCGTGGAGAATTATCGTAGATCCCGCCGCATGACACCCATTCGACTGCCAGTGTCATTGCGACTTCCACGCGTCCGCGTTCCCTATCAAATCGATACAGAATATCCCGGGTCTCCTCCGTCTCGCAAACCTGAAACCCTTGTTGCTATCGCGATGAACGGTCTTCTCACATTGGGTATCTCTGGATACCCAAGGCCCCGTTCGGTACTCTTGGAGACCTCACGGAGCTACACGAGTGAACTACCGTCCTCAGGTTTTTATTTCGTTTCTTCTAGACTCGACACGAGTCTACCTTCGACTGACGTCTTGCAATGCTGTGACGGTAAGAAATATTTCTCTTCCTTCCTTCCTCGCTTCAGTTGCCAGTAACCTCTTGTTTGTATCTCGCTCCGAGCACACGACCTTTTTCTCGGACGTGGAAGTATCCTTAGCCACCTTCCGCGCCTTCCTACTAAAACCCCGGTAATCCGACTTCCATTAGAACAATTGCTACGTAGAGGTAGTGATAACGGCTGCTATTGTAGGTGATGGGAGTATTACGTCCCTACCATCAAAACCCCTTTAACCCAGGTAATTCTCTGGGTTCCCAGGTTATAACAACCGTCAAATCGGACTATATCGGGGATGAAGTCATCCGTCGTCGAACATTCGGCTACTTGGCCCGGGCCTCGGCACTACATTTCGCATATCGTCGTGTTCAGGGCCGCCGCTATTACCATGCGTGGGCATTGAGGAAGCATGACTGCGGGAAGCCTTTGCCATGGGGAATCCTTTGTGACGAGGACAACCGGCGGGTCGATTGTTGCATTTCTGATGGAATCTAAGAAGCAATTTTGCTTGTGACAGGTCTCACTAGAATTCAGCAGGTAGGGTAGTCACAGTAGCCCATTCAGAAGTCAACCTTTCTGACTCCACAGAGAAAACCGCAAAGCGCGACAATAAAAGGTCTTCGAAATTACTGGTTGGATTTCTCATGTACGCGCCACTTTAAACCTGATAGTGGGAGAAGCTGTTACTCTCAGAATTACGTCAGTACCTTCGTTGCCAGTGCGGCGAGCGCACCAAGGGACCGCAGATATCAGCGGAAAGTCGCCGGAAACACGCCCGCGGCTTCCATCTGCAGCAATCTTCAAACATTTCAACCATGGCCACTGTGGGCACTTGGTTTGGCTTCATATGGGGACGGTTGAGCTTCGGAACGCACAGTATGTTTTCATGTCCTATTTCCAAAGATGAACTGCCACCATCGCTGCGTTTGGATCACCTCAAGTAATGAGGTCCCATCGAGTATCATCGATGAATGGTTCGGCGAGGAGAGCATCGAAGCCAGGGCGTTGTTCCGTTTCATAGAGCGGGCTGCCATGATAATAATCACGCCAGGCCACTCTACGAATGCCCAAAGTGCAATGTCACATTTGACGAACGCCAGGCCAATCCCGTAGATGGGCGTATAGGATTGAAGAAATATTATTAGTCTCGCTATTTCTGTGTGATAAAGCCTCGGGGTTGGAAAGATTGGGTGTCTATTTGGGAGAGAGGCTGCTGTCCGAGGCCACATTTGGTGGACGGTCATGACGTCGCTGGATTCTCACGCTTTGTTTTATTTTTGGCACTGCTCGCATCAGCGCGAACCGAGATCCCCGACTATATTCGCCTTTCCTGTCCTACACTATGTGGAACAATCCCCCTGGAAATTGGCAGAAAACATCCCAGCTTGAGTTTCTCATCACTCGTGCCACTACTGCCGCGCAACCAGAGAACAACTATGCCCTTCACATCGAAATCGCAGAGTGTATCAACAAGAAGAAGGCCAACACGTATATTCCCTTCCCTTTGCCCGTTTGACTTGCTGAAACTTACTCGGGGACGCCTGGTAGCCCGCGAGAAGCCGCAATGCTCATCGTCCAAGCAGTAAATCACCGCAATCCGCACGTCTCACTCCTCGCCCTCGGATTACTCGATACCCTTGTTCAGATGTGCGGATATCCATTTCACCTTCAGATTTCCACAAAGGAGTTCCTCAACGAGCTCGTCCGGCGATTCCCAGAACGCCCACCACCGTTCCCTGGTCCCGTCATGTCTCGCATTCTCGAAGTCATTCATACCTGGAAGGAGGGTATCTGCGTAGAATCACGTTGGCGCGATGATCTGGGAAACATTCGCGATATGCATCGTTTGCTAACATTCAAAGGCTACCGTTTTCGCGACATGCCCCGTACTGGGTCTGGCCCATCTACATCCGTACGTTTTACCGCCCAGTGCCGGCATATCCTACGCTTACCGTCCCTCTCAGCACCTCAAGTCAGCGGAGGAACTTGAGAGCGAGGAGCGGGAAGCGCAGTCTGCCAAACTTCAGGAGCTCATTCGAAGAGGGACCCCACGGGATCTCGTCGCGGCCCAAGAAATCATGAAATCGCTAGCGGGAGCAAATCCGGATGCCAAGCCAGATTATCGCTCCCAGGCGCTGACCGAACTGAATAAATTAGAACAAAAATTCATCCTTCTTCACGAGATGCTCGATAACGTAGACACCGAGCGTGGGGAAGGCTTCGCCAAGGGGGATGTCTATGATGTATGATTTACCCTGTCAAGCATCCGATGTGATGACTGATCGTGCCCCACAGCAAGTGGCTACGATCTTACTCAATTCCAGACCGAAGATCCAGAAATGGATCGAAGACGCAGAATCGGACGATCCCGAGTCACTTGGTATGTTCACATTCCTGCTTCGCCAAACATCTCTCATACTCAAACTTTGCCCCTCAGATACATATCTCCAAACGAATGACCAGATCAATAGTGTCCTTTCACGATACGATGCATTCAAACGAGGCGAGACTCCCCCCGCTTCAATTCCGGCAGAATTTCTTCCGGACAAAAATGAGCCACTCTCACTCATCGATTTCGACGATTCCGCACCGCAGTCAGGCGGCGCCGCGTCGAGTGGTAAGCCAGCGGACGACCTAGCAGGCCTTTTCGAGTCTGCAACATCTCTAACTTCCGTTCCTGCAACGTCATCTACCACAGCAGCAACCTCCAGTGGCCTTGGCGTCTCTCCTCTACTACCAAATGTTACCAGCAACCAACGAAACTCTGCAATATCTCCCCAATTCTCGTCCCCATTACTCGGAACATCTACACCTTCGTCACGTCCGCAGCCTCAATTCGGCCAAATCAAGTTACCGAGCACTCCGCCTCTGCAAAATCAATTACAAGGGTCAGGGCGTGTAGTAGGATCGCCTAGCGTAGCGCCGGCAAGGGCATCTCCATCAGGCAACCTAGCCGCCACAAGTACTCGACAACAACCGCTAGTCCCTCAAGCCACATCCGCGCCACCTATTCCGCAGGTCTCTACACCTCAGGGAAAAGATCCGTTCGCGGATCTTGCGGAGCTATTTTGAGTGGCTCAGAGAGTCGGGGACATTGCATTGCAGACCACGGCTGTTTTTGTTACGGGGTATTGTTGTACGGACACTTGCTACTTTTGTCCTCTCGACTCAATGGGTACAATATCAAGTGGCTTTGATGGATTTTCTCTTCTGAGCCTGCGTGAACCGAAATTACCCTCCAACTGGTGGCCTGGTGGCGTCCAAGCTGGCACTCGGACTATCATGCATCGTGTGTAAGTTTGTGGAGAGTCTTGCACTAGTAACTTGAACAAAAAATCTCTAAACCGCCATTGTCACTTCCAAATCGGGGCAGATTCATTTGTGCGATCTTGGCACTGGCACTACTCTCAACTGAATCCGAGGATGGCATTCACCCCGCTAGAAACCCAAGCATGCTTGCAGAATTACTATTTCTGCTCTGATGTCCGTAATGTATTCTCAGTTCTTCGGTCGGACGCCAGTGGCTGCCAATTAATGATGGTCCCCCGGAAGCAGCATCCGCTTTGTTCTCTTCAATTGACTCGCGCGCGTGCGCCACCGGGACAGCACCTCGTGGTGCCATTAATCATTTGATACGCAATCTTCCTTTGTTATAAACAAGCGTGGCACGCATCTTTGAACTCAGCATTGATGGCCTGCGTGCCTGTCATGTGTGTGCGTCCTGCTGCCTTTGGTCCACGATGACACAGCCTGAGTTGCATCTCCGAGTTTCTCGCTTTGAGGTTCAAATTCCGTCCAGCAAGCAAGCAAACAAACAAACAGACAAAAAAGGCCATTGCGCTGCGTTGCCGAGGAGAGGCGGGGCCCCACATAAATAAGTCTCCTGTGGTGGTGGTTTCACCCGGCTCCCCTTTCATATCTCTTTCCTCTTTCTTTGACTTGTGTCCCAGTTTCTCGCTTGTCGGTTTGTGGATATTTTACCCCTCCATCGCTCCTTTTCGTTCCAGGATGTTTCTTATGTTCCCGGAGAAGGAAAGCAAGGCCACAGTGAGCGTGGCAACTCCACTGGTGGGGGGCTCTGTCGCTCACAGATGGGTGGCATGTTCAGCCCTTCAGGCCTGCCAACACGCTTGCAACGTGCGACGTTTGTGGCAAACAACTGGCACGCCAGTCTGACATGCCACGCCACAAACGACTTCACGACCCCAAGCCTGACCGATGGTGAGGAAAGGGATCTTCTATCATTCGTACCACCACTGAAGACTCACCTGTAGGATGCATTGGTGTCCTGAACCAGGCTGCGATTATGGGAGCATGCAGCGTTCAAATCTCAGGAATCACATTCGAAGGCAGTAGGCAACCGTTTCTCCATATCAACGGTGGCCACCGCTCACGTTTGCATGCATGTAGCACTGGACAGCGGCTCCATTGCCCAGACGACTCGACATGTCCTTACTCTACTTCTGACAAAAGCGCATTGCTACGTCATCGGCAGAGAAAGCACGGTTATCGGGCAAAACCGACTGCCTCGAAGGTCAGATATGATATGAACGTAAGCAAGAACAGGATGAGGTCCTCGGAAATCCTGGACGATCCAAGCAATGATGACAGTTCCCCGAGTGCCCCTTCGGATTCGCGTTGTCCATGTTACTCACCAACCGTGTCCGAGTCGAGTGGCCAGGCTTATGGCGCAAATGACGAAACGGATATATGGCAAGATGATGATCATGCTTCTCAGGAAACAACTGGGATGACAAAGCAAACAATCGAATCGATAAGGCGGTCGCTCGTCGAAGGACACGTCGCGTCTCGGTTTCCAGTCTCGTTTGCACGTACCCGTCTTCCACCTCGCCCCGAAAATGGTGCACTGCCAGCTTCGGCTCGGAAGCACTGCCGATGTCGCATGTCCAAATTGCAGTCAACTCCAGCGCTAGTGGCCCAATCCAACAGCATCGGGTCGAACCCAGTACCACGAATCCGGACAGGAGTGAAGATCAAAGAAGTCGTTATATATAGACGAGTGAGCTACCTCGTCCCGGGGCCTGTGTCTGGCCACATGCTGGACAAAAGCGGTCATCATTTATCCAGGAGCGGGAGAGGACTGACTAGCTATTGCCGCGTTTCGACCAGAAGTGCCAACGAAGGATATTAGGAATCTATTGCAACGTTTTAGTTTGATTGAGTGTGGTAATATGTGTATTTGGTATGAATAGTCGGGGTCACGTCACATGGTGTGACCGAACGCGAAATGCGAACTGCGCGAGTCGTGACAACATCTCGGTTCGGCCCGGCTCGAGTTTGCGGCCGCTGGCACTGCTTTATACAACGCTTTCGACGCCTCTCTCCTCATCACCTGCGACACCACTCTGACACGCTGGGCCCTTAACGTTCTAGCCATTGGTTTATGGCCCCTTCAAATCTGTCATCCCCCAAGTCCAGAGACTTTCATGCTCGGGCTATTCTCGGTCCCAAATTACACGACCGCCTACCCAACGTAAAGGTCCTCATAGTAGGAGCCGGCGGTATCGGCTGCGAGCTTCGTATGCTGTGTCCTGCTCCACCGCATACATTTCACTGACGACAGGCTACTGTTGGCGCATCTTACAGTCAAGAACGTCGTACTCGCCGGATTCGGGCATATCACCTTACTTGATCTTGACACCATCGACCTCTCCAACCTGAACCGTCAATTTCTATTCCGTAAAAAGGATGTGAAGCAAAGTAAAGCTATGGTATGGTCCCCTGCGTGCTTACCGTTGTTTAGTAACTCTGCGCCAATGCGTTTCCCTCCAGGTGGCCGCGCGCACAGCATCCGCGTTTAATCCTAATGTCTATATCGTTCCCATTCATGGAAACATTAAGGACACGCAGTTTGATCTGGCATGGTTTCAAGGCTTTGACATTGTTTTGAACGCACTAGATAATTTAGGTATGCTGCATATATTTATAGTGTTTGCAGCGGAAACTCACACACTGGTCCGTCAGATGCCCGACGACACGTGAATAAAATGTGCATGGCAGGAAAGATACCTCTAGTAGAGTCCGGCACAGCAGGTTATCTTGGCCAAGTCCAGCCTTTGCTCAAGGTATGCACCGTTTGATGGGGCTTGAAGTCTCCATGACTCAACCTCGCGCGGGCAGGATCGTACCGAATGCTTCGATTGCATCCCTAAACCGACGCCCAGGACCTATCCCGTATGCACCATTCGATCTACACCAACTCAACCAATACACTGCATCGTTTGGGCGAAAAACTACTTGCTACCGTAAGCTTCCCAATATCCTCTCTTCGGCAGAATTAACCGAGTTAACATGAGATAGGCAGCTTTTCGGGGAAGATGAAGACTCGACAGATGAATTGGATGAGGCCGAAAAACAGGGCGAAAACGGTGAGCTGCCTTCCTACCCCTGTATGCCGTTTGCCTTAGACATTGACTTTCGCACCCGCTCTTCACCTAGCCCAGGAAATTGCCAATCTGCGGAGGGAAGCACAGGCATTCAAGTCCGTCCGAGCTGCGCTGCGTTCCAAGGACACAAGTTCCGGTGCCGCGAAAATGGCATTTCAGAAGGTACAGTACCCTTTTCTCCTGTCGGAATCATCAATCTTATTACTCGACTCTAGGTATTCCACGGCGACATTCTCAACCTCCTTTCCATGGAGGATATGTGGCGATACCGAGACAAACCAGTGCCTTTGGACTTCGACCTTATCCAAACCGATCAATTCACCTTACGTGGGCAGGTGATCAGCGCCGTTAACACGCCTGTTGATGGTGTTTTACGCCCTGTGAACGGTGATAGTGGCGCCGAGGAGCGTCCGAATGGAAGTATTGCGAGCCGTAATGGTAGCAGCGTAACTCCAACCTCGAAGGTGTCTGCAGGCAAGCCCGGTCATGGCTTGAAAGATCAGCGCTCCTTATCGCTTCGGGAGAATTTAACTTTGTTTGTCTCAAGGTTGGTGTCAACCCTCACCTCGACTTCGACTGTGCGCTTATGTTATCCATCCAAAGTTCGGAGCGTCTCGCAGCGCGCCTCATAGCGGGCGAAGACACAATATCGTTTGATAAGGATGATGACGATACGCTGGATTTCGTCACTGCCGCGGCGAATCTGCGTTCAGTGGCTTACGGCATTCCTGGGAAGAGCCGTTGGGAAGTCAAAGGTGCGCGACCTCCGGCATCTCAATCGTGGCAACTTCAGGGACACATTACGTCTAGAAATGGCAGGGAATATCATACCTGCCATTGCAACAACCAATGCAATTATTTCGGGTTTGATTGTACTGCAAGCCCTGCACCTGCTGCGTGCGGCTTTTGGTTCCTTGCGAAATGTGCACGCACAATTCAAGCCTTCCGCCCCTCTGAGCTCCATCAAGCTCTCGTTGCCGAATCCTCAATGCGGTGTTTGCCGTGATGCCTATGGTTTACTTCAGTGTGATCCATCACGTGTTACCCTCGCTGAAGTGGTCGACGGTATCTTGGACGGATCGGAGCGAGAAGTGAGTACATACGAGGATAAGCGTATGCTCAGCGATCCAGACTTTGATGACAACCTCGATCGTACGCTTGAGAGCCTCAGTGTGACCAAGGGCAAATTTCTCAGTATAGCGGATGAAAATGGCGAATTTGCAACGATCTCTCTCGCCATTTGTCCTCTCCCGTAAGTTCCGATTTTTTTTACGCCCTCCTTCGTTCAAGCCCAGCTGGTGACTTCTTCAGACCCAACCACCCAGTTGATGGCCCTACTATGGTACTCCCCAATCCCCTACCAGAACCAGCGAAGAGACCAAAGCTGGCCATCTCTCAACCTTCATCACCACCATCGACGCCATTACGTGTACAGAAGCGGCCAGCCCCAGACAATATGGACGAGGCGCAACCGGCTAAGCGTGCACGAATCGCCACCACTCTCCCCAACCATTCTCCGAGCTCATCGCGGCGTCTTGAAGAGGACGGATTACTTTTGCTGGACGGAAATCGATCGATAGAAGAGGATGTCGATATCGTCGTGATCGACTGATTGGCTTGTGCTACCTCCTTACATTATTTGCATCTATTGGGTATTTTCTTGGTCTCAGAAATAATTAGTCGTAATAATGGATCACGTGCCTGCGTCGCGCATCGTCTCGGCGTCATCACTCGGCCACAACACAACGGACACCTAAGGATGCCCCTTAAGCCCGCTTTGTCTGCCAGAGTCAAGCACAAGAGCACACTCACGCTCGACCCCTTTCCTCCTCCAAAAAAGAAAGTAAAAGCTGAAAAAGGTGTCTCGATTCTTTCCGTGAGATACCACATGTATCAACCTGAAGAGCCATTTGACTCTAACCTAGGATAAGCTTTCTCCGTGCCCACCCCTCAGTCCTCCGAATCAAACTTCTTCTGCTCCTAAGCCACGAAAAATTGTCACTGCTGCCACCAAGGACACCAAAGGAAAAGGAAAGGCTACCAGGGATGCCCACGAGGAATTTATCGGTACGTCGCATTTACCTTTTCTTTTGTGTTTGAGGCTGATTGTGTTCTCTTTCAAGACGATCAACTTTGGGTGGATAAATATGCGCCGCAATCCTTACAGGAGCTGGCTGTGCACAAACGCAAAGTCGACGACGTTCGTAAGTGGCTAGTGGAGGCATTCGATGAGAAAGGTCGCTCGAAACACTGCAGCGTGGGTCTTTCTTTCGCCTTTCCTGCATTCGAAACACGATAACGCGATACTGCACAGCGCTTGCTCATCCTCACCGGCCCCGCCGGTTCTGGAAAGACGGCAACCCTACACGTGCTCGCACGAGAAATGGATTATGACATCATCGAATACAAAGATACCACGAATACAATCCGCTTTTCTACTTTTGCAGACGAGCCTTCAACGTGTACGCCCGGCGATTCTAATTTTTTTTTTAAATCTGGGTACCGAATGGGCGTAGATGATACTCCAGATTCCTTTACGCACTTTCTAATGCGCGCGACCGCGTACACGTCAATATTCACATCTACGCGTCAGAAGCTCGTTCTTGTTGAAGATCTCCCCAACATCCTACATCCTACAGTCCGCTCGCGGTTCCACGATGCGCTTAGAGCTCACATAGAACGTGGGCGGGACATTGCACCTCTTGTGCTTGTCATCAGCGATGCTGGTGTATCTGCCGAAGGAAGTTCCACCAGTGGTCGGGGTCGTGAGCTGGTCATCGATGCACGCACGGTCGTCCCGCCTGGATTGTCATCCACATCTCTCTTTACGGAAATCAGGTTCGTTCATCTCCACGACTTTGCGTTGTTTCCTTATCGGGCCGACAGATGCCGCGCAATAGGTTCAATCCGATCGCACCTACGCTACTCGCTTCCGCGGTGAAGCGCGTGACTGCGTTAGCCAAAGTGCGCCCTTCACCGAATACACTGAGTTCGATCCTGGAAGGTGCTGGAGGGGACGTGCGTAATGCGATCATGACGTTGGAATTCACTTGTGCCCGCTCCAAGTCTCGGAAGCAATCAGGTAAAAACACGTGAGTGAATTATAGCCGGATAACTTGTTGAATCCTGATGTAGTTATCCCAGCGCTGGCTCGATTGTATTCGTGACACAGAAGGAAAATGCGTTATTGCTCTTTCATCTGATGGGCAAGATATTGTACAACAAGCGTTCGTTCGCTTCCATGTTTCATGTTTTACAAACTCTAATCTAGAATCGTCACAGGGAAGGGTGATCCTCCATCCCGGTCTGCTTCTGCAAAGGAAATCGCACAAGAACGTGCGCTTGACCGGTCGCTGAAGGATCCACCGCCATTACCCACTTGGTTTGCTGCTGAAGAGCGACGAACTAGTCGGGTGGACGTCGACGTACGTGATCTCTCCCATGATGACGATTCCATCTGTGTCTCTGACCATTTTGTCTCATGCAGATGCTGTATACGTTGACCCCGATCGATGCGTCCCTCTTTGGGCTTTATATTCACCAAAACTATACACAATATTGTTCTAGCCTTGAACAATGCAGTTCGCTCATCGATAACCTCAGTTGGACAGATAGCAATGAATCGGAGAATGTGGGCATCTTCCTTTTTCGAGCACTTTTCGTAAATGTTGACAATGAAAAACAGTGGTATGATGCGAACCCTCATACTTTCCACCTACTGTCGCTTGGGACGCTTCACTCTCTACCTAGCCCTGTTCAGCGCAAAGGACAGCTTATCTGTAAGCCGGAATTTTTCGCCGCTTTGCGGCGAGAACGAGTAGCGGAGGATGCTATGGAACGGGCCTCATCATGGCTTTCTAGTGTACGTAATATGCATTATTCTTTTCCTTTCAAGGAGACCTGATGCTCAAGTCGTACAGACCGGACTGTGGTCGCGAGTTACGATCGCGACGGAGCTAGGAGGTATCCTACGCGCGATGGGCCGCCACGCCCCGCATGGGCACGGTGCTTTCTCGGAGCTCGTCTTTGGGCAGGGTTCCGTGCGTGCAGAGGTTGTAAATGAGGGTGATTACGAGGGGGGTGTTATCCATGAGGAAGGCGAGCGTAGCCAGCCACATACGAGTTATGAACAACCTGCAGGTCGTGGGTACTTGGAGGACGATGACATCGACGACTGGTAATGGGAGGCCTAATATCAGAGTGACACGATGAATATCATCTGACCGGTTGACACGGAGGTACTGTATCTTTGTCATCGACCATCATCATTGACCATGCCGCTCCCGCCCCCGCTCCACCTTGCCCGTTGGCTCGGAGAGAATTCTGATCGCTTGCGACCACCGGTAAACAATTTTTGCCTCTACTCGGGTGCGGACTTCATAGTCATGGCTATTGGCGGGCCGAACGCTCGCGCAGACTATCATATCAACGAAACTGAGGTGCGACTTAAACGCCGAAAATACTCGATCATGAGCTCTTCATTGCGGACAGGAGTGGTTCTATCAATACAAGGGCGACATGCTCCTACGTGTCGTAGACGATGGCATCTTTCGTGATTTAGAGATTAAGGAAGGCCAGATGTTTTTGCTACCTGGTGCGTTTGCGCGCTTTTCGGCAAGGCGCTTCCCGGCAGACGCTTATTGCAATCATCTTTGGCCGCCCGATTCGGCAATTATTTGTCTTGATATACTACAGGTAATACGCCTCACAATCCTGTGCGTTTCGCAGACACCGTAGGAATCGTGATAGAACGAGTGCGACCGGCAACGTCTATCGGTAAGTGACCAAACCTGCTCCGCTCGATTTTTCGGCAACCAGGCCGCAGCGTGTTGATTAAATCTTCATATTCTCTTGTGATCAATTGAACTAGATCGTTTGCGTTGGTACTGCCGAGCTCCTGGACAACACGAGTCACCTACCGTCATCCGCGAGGAGTCTTTCCATGTAACGGACCTCGGCAAGGACCTCAAACCACTTATCGAGCGTTGGATCACAGACGAGGAGAGCCGCCGTTGCCTTGCTTGTGGAACGATCGCTGCGGCGAAGTAGGAAGACGAAACGTGGTGAGTAGATGCGAATGAAAAGTCCATGTCGATGACTTTTTGGTTTCTGGTGCTGACTTTTTTCTCTCTCCAAGAGTCATTTTCTCGAAAGCAGGGCGTCGGCAGGGGAGTGGGAGTAAAGTAAAGCCTCGGAGGGTGATTATTGGTGTAAACTATGGTTGGGTGTTCAGACGTTCAGACCTCGTGGTGTTGGCGCGGTACTGTATGACCGTCTCCCGGAAAATAGTAGAGCCGAGGACAAGAGATGCGGTGACAGAGTTAACTTTTCTAGATTAGCCTGCGTCTGATTTCAATACGTTTGTTGTCCCCAAGGCCCTGGCCTGTAGTAGAATGGGGAAGGATGTGAGCGCGCCGCGCATTTCACATGTTGGAGACAGGGACAGGGCGGAAGCGTTTGAATAGCGAGCATAGGTTGGGCGCGTGACCGCAGCGATCATTGATGCAATTAAAAGGCGGATGTGTCAGTCCCAGAGCGCACATCCGGCGGAGATGGTCTCAGCAAGCACGAGTAAGCATAAGGAACTGAGGCCCGAGTTCTAACGGTATGCAAACAAGTCAAGTTCCTAGAATCCGGGATATGAAACCTTCTGTAATGCGTACTGAAACACCCCGAAGTCTTGCGTTTTGGCCAGTGTCGCGTCGTGCTCGAGTTTCACTAAAGAACAAGCTTCGCGGGGTGGCTCGACCGAGCCGAAGACGAGTACCACTGATCACTGTGCTACATGTGCAGCTCATTTCAGTACGGTCATCCATCAGCGATCATCTGTGGCAATACCGACAAACTCGTATTCTTCATTTTGAAAGACGTCGTCTCGCTGACACCGAAATGCCCGATTTGGGATATCATACAAGATCAAGTTATCGGCCCTCCAACAGTTTGTCAGGGCGGGCCGGTCACTTGTAGCTGTGCTTCCCGACATGTGGTTGCATCAGTCATATAATATCTTGACAGGAAGAACGTGAGTTGCGCTGCAGTTATATATGGCATTGGACAGCCACGAGTTGAACTGGCCAGAAACACTGATCACGTGACATGGCCACGTGTGTGACACGCTGCTCGAACGTGATTGGCGAATGAACAATTCCTTGATATCCTAACTTATGGCCCGCTTCACCGCTCTCCCCAGTGACACCAGCGAAGACGAGAAATATGTGGCCTCTCCCCCAAGAAAGCCTCCGAAGTCGCGGTCTCGCCACACATTTCCACCCCCTCGCGTCCAGCGCGTAGGCGAGGACGCGGATATGGCTTCCGACTCCGGTTCGTCGCGTGCAGACGAGGAAGAAGAGGGGGACGATGAGGAACCACTGCCCAGCGATTCGTCACGCCTGAGTCCCGATATACAACGCGCTTCTGGACGAACAGATGGAGACATGTACGCAAGTGAAGAACAAGGCGATGGAGAAGAGAGTGGCGATTCGTCTCGTTCGAGTTTGGAGGCGCTACTTCCAGAACATCGGCGCGGAGATCCCAGCATCATCCCATGGGCGCAGCGGATAGGCATCGACCGCCAAAAAATGCACGTTATGCATGCATCGTTGTTCCCGAGGCCAGACTCTACCGTGGCTCTAATACAATCAAACGTGGAAAACCCGGATCGGGCGCGTTTAACCCCCAATGGTTTGCACAGGAAACACAGTAGGGACTCGGAGGGAGAAGGCCTGAGGGCTGCGACTCAGGAGGTATGTCACCTTTCTTTTTTCTTTCCGAGTCGCTGAACCTGCCGTCAACTCTCCCTGTGTGTCAGCGAGCCTCCTTTGCCCATGATGTCGAACCCGTCACTTTCCGACCGTCTCGCAAATATGCTAGAGTGGAAAGCTCTGCCTCCATTGTGAACGGTGTGGAAGAGGCCTTGGTCGATGCAGGCCTCGCGTTTGGACGGTCATTCCGAGTTGGTTGGGGACCCTCCGGAACCTTGGTACACCTAGGACAGCTATGTAGTCCATCATCGACGAAGTAACGTTTCCTGTCTGCGTAACATGGGTTCGCTGTGCTGAGCGGTCCTTTAGAAAGCATACCGCCAATTCATCAATAGTCACCAAATCCACGGTACCATTCTCCGAGCCAGGAACCGACACCAGTCTTTCCACGAAGCTC